>Ga0182030_10003850_pt1 | contig 32035 bp, 26 predicted proteins | sample 812S3MmetaG_FD_121299 | JGI IMG/M metagenome (GOLD analysis project Ga0182030, IMG submission 121299) | Permafrost microbial communities from Stordalen Mire, Sweden - 812S3M metaG (Illumina Assembly) | ecosystem: Environmental > Terrestrial > Soil > Wetlands > Permafrost | place: Sweden... | reverse complement strand
CGTGCGGTACGCCAAACTGCTATGCGGTCGGCGCTGATTGTAGTCTTCGCGCCAGGCTTCAATCTTGCGCCTCGCGTCGGCCAGGTTCTCAAACCAGTTTGCATTCAAACACTCGTCGCGAAAGCGGCCGTTGAAGCTTTCGATGAAACTGTTCTGCGTCGGCTTGCCGGGCTGAATGTGGACCAGCCGGATGCCACGCTGTTCGACCCACGCCAGAAAACAACGGCTGGTGAATTCCGGTCCGTTGTCGACGCGAATACTTTCCGGACCTTTCCCACGGCCCGCTCGCCGTTGCCGAGCGACGCTGGAGTCATCACGTTGAACTGAAATTCGCCCGGTGCTACGAGCCCGGCGAACTGGACAGTAGCCGTGAGGCCGCCGATTTGGATGACAGGGAGCGGAGATAGAGTCCCACCCTGCGTTGTCAATCCGCTGGTGACGGGCACGTTGGTCGGTCCGAAACCGTTGGCACGGATCACGATGGTCTCGCCGGGATTGGCTGGAGTGCTGGCTCCCGAATAGAGAGTGGCTGGCCCGATCAGGCTCCATTGAGCACAAAGAACGACGGGGAAATCGATTGCGCCTGCGCGTTGAATGCGACCGCCGCCGTTCCGTTATTGGTAACCACCACCTGCACCGGGCCTGCGTCAGACTGATGTAGTGGATGTAAGCACTCTTGCCGTTCACCGTGGCGCTGACTTTGTCGAGTGCGACCTGCTCGCAGGATGAAAGATGGCCGGCAGGGTTGTATAGTCAGATCAGGAGATGCGCTCATGAACGCTCTACTTTTGATGTTGATTCTCGTGGACGGGGCAGCTTTACCCGGCACGTGGAAGGGCCGTATTAGCGACTTGAAGTGCGGCGCGATGGTAGAAGCGGCGTGCAATAGGCGCTGTATCGAGGAAGGCCAGCAGGCGGTGCTTGTCGAAGATGGAACGGGCGAAATACGGCCGATCAACAACACGGACTCCGTGAAGAAATACATCGGCGCGCATGTGGAGGTCAAAGGAACCTCAAAGGACGGCCAGATCAACGTCCGGGATGTGAAACCACTGGACAAGTAGCTCGCCCCCGGAGTTGACCTCGTTTGAAATACTGGGGCTGCGATAGAAAGGTCTGAGTGCCTGCGGCCCGACAGTGCAAGCCTTAACGGCAGTACCGGACGTTGGCGATATGGCACAAGCGAAAATTGACCGCTGGCGGCCGAACGCTGGATTCGAGTGCCTGCGTGGCTGTGGTTTCTGGCCCGACGACGCCACACGCCGCGAACGTGCCGCAACGTTGAGGGGAGGGAACCAGCGGGGGCGATAGGGGCATCCGATCCGCTCCTTACCTTAGGTGCATCAGGGATTCTGCACTCACTGCGAAGCGTTGCGACCCATCAGATAACGCGGATTCAGTCGATCTGAGATCTCGATCGGCCGCAGTTTCGCCACGAGCCGCTCACCCTCGTAACTGCCGAGAGGGAGGGGCAAGCGGATTTCTTTCGATTACTGGTCGGGAAAAGGGAGAAATCGTCGAGCCGAGGCTGTTTTTTAATGACCCGACAAAACGGTGCGGGTGATCGGTTCCAAGGTTTTATCATCACCGGCAGTTGCGCCCTGGGACGATGTGTAGCATTCTTAACTACTATGCTAGGTCGTTTTTCAATTATTTTGACTCTTGCGGCGGGTGCGATTTCGGCTGCGGATCTGAATTCGGAACTGTTTGAACGCCTGGAGTGGCGAAACATCGGTCCAGCGAACATGGGCGGCCGCATCACCGCCGTCCGGGGTATCCCGGGGGATCCGGCGCTGGTCTATGTTGCGACGGCCTCCGGCGGGTTGTTCAAAACCGTGAACGGCGGAACCACCTGGACTCCGATTTTCGATCATCAGAACACAATCTCCATTGGCGATATCGCGGTCGATCCTCATAACCCGGATGTGGTGTGGGTGGGCGCGGGCGAGGCCAATGCGCGAAACAGCGTCAGTTTCGGCGACGGAATCTATCGCACGCTGGATGGCGGAAAAACCTGGCGCAACATGGGACTCGCCGACACACACCATATTTCGCGGGTGGTGGTAAATCCGCTGAATAGCAACATCGTTTACGTGGGTGCGCTGGGGCACAATACCGGTCCTAATCCAGATCGCGGTGTCTACATGACCACCGACGGCGGCGAGACTTGGAAGAAAACTCTCTATATCGATGCCGAGCACGGCTGCGCCGACCTGGATATCGACGTCAATAATCCGAATATTCTCTATGCGACCATGTGGCGATTCGACCGGAAGCCGTGGACCTTCATTTCCGGCGGCGAGAAGACCGGAGTGTTCCGGTCGCTCGATGCGGGCCGCACCTGGACGCAGCTCACCAACGGGCTGCCGAAAGGTCTGGGACGCATTGGCGTGCGCGTCGCACCCAGTAATTCGAACGTGGTGTACGTGGTGGCCGAATCGAATGACGGCACTTTGTTCCGCTCCGACGATCGCGGCGATCATTTTCGCATGACAACGAAGAATCCGGCTGTGGTGGGCCGCGGCGTGTATTACGCGCACATCACCATCGATCCCACCGACGAAAATCGCGTCTATTCGATCGGCATGCAACTGATGACCAGCATCGACGGAGGCCACACCTGGCGGCGCATCGCCGGAACCATTCACGGCGATTATCACACGGTGTGGGTGGACCCTAAAAATCCGAGCCGCATCTGGATCGGTGAGGACGGCGGCATCGCCGTTTCCTACGATCGCGCCGAGACGTGGGAAGCGATTCTCAATTTCGCCGCCGGACAGTTTTATCAGATTTTCGCCGATAATCGCTGGCCGTTTTACTACATCCAGGGGGGCTTGCAGGACAACGGCACCTGGAGCGGGCCAAACCGCACGAAGGCCGCCGGCATTCTGAACGACGACTGGCGCAACATCAGCGGCGGCGATGGTTTTCACGTGGTGAATCATCCCGACGAGCCGGAAATTTTCCTTTCGGAGAATCAGGGCGGAGGCATCGTCCGCACCGACTGGCGCACGCGCGAGCAGCAGGACGTCAGTCCGCAGCCGAAGCGCAACGACGGCGGTCCGGTGGGCGAGCTGAAATATCGCTTCAACTGGAATGCGCCGATCGTGCCGTCGCCGCACGACAAAAATACGGTTTATTTCGGCAGCAACGTGCTGTTCAAGACGACGAACTTCGGAAAGACGTGGCAGGAAATCAGTCCCGATCTGACCACCAACGATCCGGAAAAGCAGAAGAGCGTCGGCAGGATGTGGACGGAGAATACGACGGCCGAGTATCACTGCACGATCATCCGCATTGCCGAATCGCCGAAGCAGGCCGGGGTCATATGGGTTGGCACCGACGACGGAAATCTGCAAGTCACAACCGACGGCGGCAAGCAATGGTCGAACCTGACGGGCAACGCGCCGGGCGTCCCGAAATTCGCGGAGATCGCCTGGATTGAGCCGTCGCGCACCGCCGCTGGAACCGCCTACGTGGCCTTCGAGCATCACTGGTTCGACGATTTTCACCCGTACATTTTCAAGACCACGGACTTCGGCAAGACGTTCACGAATATCACCGGCAATCTGCCGAAGGACGATTATCTGTGGGTGGTGAAGGAAGATCCCAGGAATCCGCAACTGCTTTACGCCGGCGGCGAACTCGGGCTTCACGTTTCCTTCAGCGGCGGAACCCAGTGGACGCGCTTGCATCTCAAGAATCTGCCGCCGGTGGCGGTGCGCGACATCGTGATTCATCCGCGCGAGAACGATCTGATTCTCGGCACGCACGGCCGCAGCATCTGGATACTGGACGACGCGTCGGCCCTGCAGCAGATGAACGCGCAGGTACTCTCCGAGAGTGCTCATCTTTTTGGGATGCGGCCGGCGCTGCGTTTCGATAGCGGCGGTCGCGGAGGCGGTGGCCTGGGAAGCGGCGGCAACAAGCCTTTCAGCGGCCAAAATCCGGCCTATGGCGCTCCCGTCACTTATTATTTGAAGGAGAAGGGCGCCGCGAAAATCGAGATTCTCGACGGAGCGGGTAAAGTGATCCGCGACCTCGGTCCGGTGCCGCAGGACGCGGGATTGAACCGCACCACCTGGGATCTTCGCTATCAGGGGCCGCGCGTGCGCGCCACCCCATCGGCGGACGACGATGGCGGGGGCTTCCGTTTCCGTCCCATCGGACCTCTGGTGCTGCCGGGTAAGTACACCGTGCGATTGACAGCCGGCGGCAAAACGGTGACTCAGGAGTTGGAAGTGAACCTCGATCCCACGGTTCCGGTCGACGAAGGGGCGCTGCGCAAGCAGTTCGATACTGATTTGAAGCTGCGCGATATGACCTCGGCCGTGAACGACGCGCTCCGCTCCATTGACGTGTGGAAGGGCGAGCTCGATCAGGCGGAGAAGAACGTCCGCGGCCTCGACCCGCAGGCGGCGAGGCAGATTGCCGGGCTGATAGGAGAGCGCAAGCAGCAGGTCTCCTCCATGGAGCTGCGTCTGGCGCGCCCTGGCGATATCCCAGGCTACAGCATGGCGCCTCGATTGGTGGACCGGCTGGGTCAGCTTCTGGGCGCGATCGATCGCGTCCTGGCGGCGCCCACGCCTTACCAGATGGAACATTTCAACGAGCTGCGAACACAGTTCCTGAAAGAGATGGGCGAGGTAAACGCGTTTGTGGAAAAACAGATTCCTGAGATCAACGATCTGCTGAAGAAATACAACGCGGGATCGCTGATGGCGGGCAAGCCCATCGAAATTCCAGGTAGTGGGTCAATTTGAAATTTCATGGTCTTGACTTCAAATCTCCTCTAGTCATACTGGTAGCAGCCATGCCTGACCGCTCAAAAACACGCCCCCGCGATCCAAATGAGCTTGCCCATCGGATCTTCCTTGAATCCATCGGCGAAGCTGAGAAAACCGAACCTCCAGCCGTCGTACCCAAGAACCCTCACGCTGTAGCCCTGGGACGCATGGGCGGACTGAAAGGCGGCGCGGCGCGTGCGGCTGCCCTGGCTCCAAAGAAACGCTCACAGATTGCGGCGAAGGCTGCGAAGGCCCGTTGGAACAAAGGAACCCAAAAATGATGAACACCGGCAAATGTCCGAAGTGCGACAAGCCGATTACGGATGTCATAATTGAGCCCGTGAAGGCGAGAGCCAGAGATGCGCAATTCAATGGCATCAGCTATGTTTGTCCGTCTTGCCGCGCCGTGTTGAGCGTTTCGATTGACCTCTTGGCCCTGAAGAACGACGTGCTTTCTTAGAAAGCTCTTCAGCCAGCTTAAAAATCGTTTTGGCGTTCTTGTTGCGAGCGTCGATATTCAATAACTTAGGCACTATCTAAGGCTCTTTTTCTACTTGACCTTTTGCTTGACCGCGAGCATAATAGTAAGTATGAATAAGCTCGACAAGGCAAAGCAAATGCAAGTGGTTAGCGCGTTGGTTGAGGGCAACTCGATTCGTGCGACGGTTCGCATGACTGGCGTTGCCAAGAATACCGTCGCGAAGCTGCTGATTGACCTTGGTGCAGCCTGTTCTGAGTACCTGGACAAAGCTCTGGTGAACCTGCCTTGTCAGCGCATTCAGTGCGACGAAATCTGGAGCTTTCTTGGGGCGAAGCAAGCGAACGTTACGCCGAAGATGGCCGCGATGAATCCTTACGCTGGCGATCTCTGGACGTGGGTAGCGATGGACCCGGACACCAAACGGGTTTGCAACTACTGCGTTGGGAAACGCGACTGGAGCACGGCGAAGCACTTCGTTGACGGCCTTGCGGCGCGGATGGCGAACCGCATCCAACTGACCACGGATGGTAACCGGCTTTACCTGTTCGCGATCAATGCGGCTTTCCAGGGCGACATCGATTACGCGATCCTGATGAAGCACTACGGCGGTTCTTCGAGCGTCACGGCTGAGGTTCGCTACAGCCCCGCTGAATGCACCGGCTGCACCAAGAAACCCAAGATCGGCAACCCGGACCCCAAGCACATCTCCACCAGCCTTATCGAGCGTCAGAACCTCACGATGCGTATGCAGATGCGCCGCTACACACGCCTGACCAATGGATTCTCGAAGAAGATCGAGAACCATGTGGCATCCCTGGCAATTCACTATATGCATTACAATTTCGTCCGCATTCATCAAACCTTGCGCGTCACGCCAGCCATGGCCGCTGGCATCTCCAGCCGCCTTTGGTCAGTCGAAGACATCATCGCCCTTCTCAAATAGCGGAGGGGCCTTTTGCTCTTTTCTGCGCTGCCCGCGCCTCACGGTCCTCACGGTCCGCAACAAGTCTCGGATCGTCCTTCAACATCCCTAGAATTTGCTCTACCGGAACAACTATCGCTATGCCCGAATTGGTTGTTTCATTCTCGTAGTTATGACCTGGAACATGATAATGCCCTTGGAGCATCCCCATCATTTGTGGTTGATAAAGGGTCTGAATAGATGGGTGATCCATCGCGTAAGGCGGTGGAACTGGGAAAGCATGCCGGATCTCTGTTTTCTGCCGGTATGAAAAAACTGGCGATCCGCTCTCTCCACCCCACGATCTCGCTTCGATCAGATGAACGGTCGTGTTAATTCGCTTGGAGGTGGAAAGATCCACCTCAATGTTCTCGGTTACACTTTCCCTTGCCACAGTGCCCGAGCGCACCAACGCTTGCACGGAGGTTTCCCCTGGCTTCGATACAAAGAGCCCAGTCATAAAAATCTGATCGCCGGGAATCGGCTGTCTAAAGACCAAACCTTGAACTTCGAGAATTGGATAGCAAAAGTGCCGGTATATCTTTGGATCAAGGCGCAAAGGGGCGATGGCGATATCTGATACTTCGGACTTTACCCATTCCTCCCGCGAAACAGGGATGTCTTTGAATTTTCCGTCAACCAGATTTACGCGCACGAACAACGGACAGCATATGCCAGCACGATCAGGTTCGATGACGTGGCGGCATGTCACCATGTAGGGATAGCCGCTCTGGCCGTGAGGGATAGTGAGGAAAAAGACCGTCCCCACTGGTACAGCGTCCGTCCTGTTCGATTCTTCATCGTACCGAAGCTCGACGATGTATCCGACCATCTCTCGATAGAAGTTATCCACCAGCATGTCTATGGGATCTCCAACAGCGCGTAGTATGGTGCCGCTGTCAGGATACCGCACATGCTTGAGCGGTTCAACAAAAGTTTCTTTTACGGACAAGGGGATTGCCCCCCGTCAAGGGGGTCAGATTTCAAACTGACCCAGTACCAAATTCCAGCAGCGGCGAAGTAAATTCCGTCCGTGCGGGTGGGCTATCAGCCGGCGGGCGGCCTCATGAGCGGCTCTCTTCGGGCACGGGACAAGCCTGCTCGAAACAGCTCGCCCCATACACTAGTGGCCTCTCGAAGAACCCGGTGTGCGCCCGCGATTCGCGTTTCCTGGCCCTGGCGCGCGCTTAGACGCGTTTTCCGAAATTTCCGCTATAGCGGGTCGGCGGAGGCTCGTCCGGCCCGTCGATTTTGGCGAGTTTAACACGCAAACACTGATTCTGCGCGAGTTATCGGAAAATGTACACGCGGTCCGGGCCAATAAAGACGCTAACGTTTTCTCCGCGACAGGCCCCTAAATCTAATTCCCTCCGCGACCACCAGGCTGTGCCGGACCCGCCAGGTTCACCTTGAAGTAAGGAACACCCGCGTCCTGCATCACTTTGTTGAAGCCAGGAACTTCATCCCACAAGTTCTTCACCAGGGCGGCTCCGGCCTGAAGCTGCTTCGATGCTTCCGCGATGTCGGCGAACTGGCGCGAGGTAGGCGCCGCGGAATAACCGTCGATGGCGTTGGTCAGGCGCGCGATATTCTGCGTGACGGGCGGCGCCACGAAAGGCCCACCCGCGCCGCCTCCGCGCCCTCCTCCACCCGCCGCCTCGAAGATCGCAAGTGCGGGCTTCACTCTGGCCACCATGTCCTCGGCAGCCTTCTTGACGCTATCCGGAACGGCGGGGGCGTTGGGGAGTTTCCAGCTATCCATCAGCGCGGTCATCGCGGTGTTGATGCCCACGATTTTGCGGCGCGCCGCGTCCGCGTCGCGAGTCATGCCGGCCAGAGTCTCGAGCGCGCGGCGGCGCTTCGCACGATCGTCGTCGGTGAACTGCACGCGGGGATCTTCTTCAATCGTGAACGTCTTCGAATCGGTTTTGCCCGCGGCCGAAACGGTGACTACGTAAGCGCCCGGATCCACCAGCGATCCGCGAGCCGGTCCGCCGAAGCCTCGACCGCCCCCTCCTCCTCCGCCGCCCGCGCCTTCCGCGCCGAACTCCGTGGTCAACTCGCCCGCCGTCGCGCCCGCTTCCGGAACCGCCGCGGCTCCGCCACCGCGACCCCCGCGTCCGCCGCCTCCGCGACCCCCACCTCCGCGGCCTCCGCCTCCGGCTGCTGCCGGTTCTGGAGGAATGGGCGAGTCATAGCGCATATCCCAAATCGCGCGATTCAACACGCCCGCCTCGGCGCGAGTATTGAGTTGACGAACCTTGTTGCCCGATTTATCGGCGATCGTGATCTCCACCGGACCAGCGGCCTTCGCATAGTAATCCAGCAGAACTCCGGTGGGCGCGTTCTGCGCGAAGAACAGAGCCGATCCAATGAAGCTGCGGTAATTCGCCATCTTGTATTCAATCGCCGGACGCGAATCGAACAGCTTCAGGTCTGTCGTCAGCGTTTGGTTGTCCATTTGTTCCAGGGCGGAGATGTTATCCATGATCCAGAACGAGCGCCCGTGCGTCGCGAGAATCAGGTCGTGTTCGCGCGGATGAATCTGGAGGTCGAACACCGGGACCGTCGGCAGTCCGTTCTTCATGCGATGCCAGTTGGCTCCGCGGTCGAAGCTGACGAACAATCCAAATTCGGTTCCCGCAAACAACAGGTTCGGATTCACCGGATCCTCACGAACTACGTGCACCGTGCCGGCATCGGGAGGAATTCCGTTGGTCAGCTTGACGAAAGAGTCGCCGTAATTTTTCGTTTCCAGGATGTAAATGTTGTAGTCGGCGCTGCGGTGATTGTCGAAGGTGATGTACGCCGTGCCCGCCTCTTTATGCGAAGGTTCGATGCGGCTGACGTAGCCTCCTTTGGGTACGCCTTGCATGGTGCCGACGACGTTGGTCCACGTCTTGCCGCCGTCCTTCGACATTTGCACGTTGCCGTCGTCGGTTCCCACCCATAGCACTCCGGCCTTCACGGGTGACTCGGCAATCGCCGTGATACACGGCCACGCCACCACGCCGTCATTGCGGGAGAGCGTTTCCTGGTCCACCAGCTTGCCGAGGATCATCTGCTTGTTCCGGTCCGCGCCCGTCGTCAGGTCCTCGCCCAGCCGCACCCAATTATCGCCGCGGTCAGTCGATTTGAAAAGGTGATTGCCGCCGTAATAGATGGTCTTCGGATCGTGCGGCGAAATCATCATGGGCGAGTTCCACTGAAACCGGTACCGCGGCGCCTGATCGTTGTCTTCCAAAGGCCGGATCGATTTTGCCTCGCTCGTCCTCAGGTCGCGCCGCGAAAGATTGCCGTCCTGCGATTCGGCGTAAATAAGATTCGGGTCGCTGGGGTCGATGCGATTATAGAAACCATCGCCGCCCTGCACCGTGATCCAGTCCTCATTACCGATGCCGAGCTGCTGCGTGCTCGAACTGGGTCCGCACCACGAGTAATTGTCCTGGGCGCCGCCGCAGATGTGATAGGGCTTCTGGAAATCGTAGGCGACTTCGTAAAATTGACCCAAAGCGATGTTGTTCAAATGCCGCCAATTGCGACCGCTGTCCTGGGTAACCCAGATGCCTCCGTCGTTGCCCGACAACAGGTGATCCGAATTCGCGGGATCGATCCAGATGGCGTGCACGTCGCTGTGGACCCTGTTGAATCGCGTCTGCACGAAATTCTTGCCGCCGTCTTCGGACATATGAATGTTCACGCCGCCCAGCCAGATTTTCAGATCGCTGTTCGGATCGACACGGATTTGACTGAAGTACATCGGGCGAGGATTGGTATCGCTCATCCGGGCCCAGCTCCCGCCCTTATCCTCTGAGCGATAGACGCCGCCCAGCGTGCGATGCTCGATCAGCGCGTAAACGATGTTCGGATTCTTGCGATAAACGCTCAGCGCGCAGCGGCCGATTTCGCCGGTGGCTGGTAGGCCTCGCGATAGTTTGGTCCAGTGCGCGCCGCTGTCGGTGGAACGATAAAGCCCGCTTCCCGGGCCTCCGCCGCTATAGCCGAAGACGGTTCTACGATGCTGATAAGCAGCCGCGTAAAGAATGTTCGGGCTCTGCGGATCGATGGCGATATCGGAGACGCCCGTGTCCTGGTCGATGGTCAGCGTCTGGGACCAGGTCGCTCCGCCGTCAGTGCTGCGAAAAACGCCTCGTTCCTTATTCGGTCCCCACAGATCGCCGCTGGCGGCGACGTAGACGATATTCGCATCGGTGGGATGCACCACGATGCGTCCGATATGGTGGGTCTCTTTCAATCCGATGTGGGTCCACGTCACACCCGCGTCCATGGTTTTGTAAACACCGTCTCCCCACGATGAACTCTGCCGGTTATTGGCCTCGCCGGTTCCGATATAAATGATCGATGGATTTGAAGGTGCAATCGCGATCGCGCCGATCGACGGGTTTGGCTGGTCCTCGAACAGCGCCTGCCATGTAATGCCACCGTTTACGGTCTTGAATAAGCCGCCCGCGGCGGCGCCTATATAAATGATGCGAGGATCCGATTCCACCACCGCGACATCATCCAGACGTCCGCCCATGGTGGCTGGCCCGACGCTGCGGAACTTGAGATTCTTGAGGGCGGTTTCATAGGACGGTTGCGCGAACGCGCTGAAGAACGAGAGAACGGAGAGAAGCGCGAATCTGGCGGATTTCATGGCTAGTCATTTTACACTACGACGACCTACCGGAGACACCGATATCCAGGCGCAATCGCCAAATCGTCAATCGATAGAAGCGCAGATGCGGCAAAATAAATTGAATGGCTACTATCGGGTCAAAGGCCGCGGTGTCCTCGGCGTGTCCGTGGAACCGAAGGTCCACTTCGAATAGAGTCGATCAGACCAGCCCGGTGTTGCGTTTGATTGTTTTGATCACGGAGTCCATCTTCCCGTTCCACACTTGTTTGGCCACGCTCAACGTGAATCCCCGGGCCGTGTGGAAGGGAATATGCGATGGCAGCGACAATGCATAGGGATCGACCACCACATCGACGACTACCGGACCGCCTTGGTGCGCGAGCGCCGCGGCGATGCCTTCTCTAACATCGCCCGGGTCCTCAATGCGGATGCCTTTCGCGCCCATGGCTTCGGCGACTTTGGCGAAATTCGGGTTCTTAAAATCGACACCGAAAGGGACTACGCCGGCCTCCTGCATCTCAATGTTTACGAAGTCGAGCGATTCGTTGTTGAGAATGATCTGAACCACCGGTGTCTTGCGCTGCACTTGCGTGAGCAGGTCGCCCAGGGCGAGCATGGTGAACCCTCCGTCGCCGCAGAGAGCAATCGTCTGGCGGCCGGGGAATGCGAGTTGCGCGCCGAACGCGTTGGGAGCGGCGTTCGCCATGGAGGCCCATGAAAACGAGCCGAAGATGCGGCGGTTCGGGCCGCCCTTTATATGCCGCGCGGCCCAGATGCAGGCGGTTCCCGTATCCACGAAGAACAGCGCGTCGTCGTCGGCAAGCTCGCTCAGTGTCGCGGCCAGGAATTCCGGACGGATCGGCTTGATCCCCGGCCCATTCTCAACGTAATGAGCGAGGAGTTCATGGAAGGAGTCGGTCTCGGCAACGTGTTTTTCAAGAAAGCGGCTGTCGGTCTTGTCGCTGATTTTCTTGAGCAACGCGGCGGCAGTCGTCTTGATATCGCCCACCAGCGCCAGATCGATGGCGGTTCGCCTTCCGATGTGTTTCGGGTTCCTGTCGATCTGAACCTTCTTGACGTCTTTGCCGGGAAGGAACTCCGGAAACGGAAAGTCCGTGCCCAGCATCAGCAGCAGGTCCGCATCGTGCATCGCCTGATAAGCTCCGCCGTAGCCGAGCAGGCCGGTCATCCCAACCGCGTTGGGATTGTCATGCTCCAGCCACTGTTTTCCGCGAAACGAGTATCCCACCGGCGCCTTCAGTCTGGCCGCCAGTTGCAGCACCTCGTCGCGCGCATCGCGACAGCCGTCGCCGCCGAAAATCGCCACCTGCTTCGCTGTGCCGATCATTTCGGCCAGCTTGTCGAGATCCGCATCGGCTGGGCGGAACACCGGCGGCGCGGGAATGCTGACCTCGTAAACGGCACGGTCCGGAGCGTCGGCCGCCGCGATGTCTCCGGGCAGTGAGATCACCGTCGGCCCCTGATCGACAACCGCTGTCATAATCGCGGTGGTGACCACCACCCGCACCTGTTCCGCATTAACGATTCGCCCCACGTAGAGGCACGCGGTACCGAAAAACTTATAAGGGTTCAGCTCTTCGAGCGCGCCGGTGTCCATGAGCTTGGTGTCGACATCGCCCGCGATGGCGATAATCGCAGCCCCTTCCTTCCGCGCGTCCATGAGCCCGTTGAAAAGATGCGTCACGCCAGGGCCGGCGGTTCCGCACACCACCACCGGATTGCCGCTGAGATAGGCGTCGGCCACCGCCGCGAAGACTCCGTATTCTTCGTGGCGAACGTGGATAAACTCGATCTTCCCGTTGCGCCGCAGCGCGTCAATCACCGGATTCAACGCGTCCCCGACGATGCCGTAACAACGTTTGACGCCGGCCATCGCCAGCATCTCCCACATGACGTCCGCAACATTTCGTGACATGCGATCCTCTCAGGCTTCTCTGCGTTTCGTGTCGGTGAGGAATCTGCGCCATTCGTCCATAGCTGAAGGCGGCTAAACTCATCCTTCGTCGGGCGAATATAGTCCCTTCGGCCTTTTGGGAAAGGGCGAATCGCTGGCACGGATCTGCCGCGCACGCGGGAGCGACGTGCATTGGTTGAAGCACAGTGGCCCCCGCGCGGTGCAGCTGACCGACTTACATTGGAGCCAAGGTAATCGTCAAGGTCGCTAGCGTGTTTGCCGACGACTGCGAATTCCCCTGAGACGAGTCTTGGAGGTAGAAAACAGTGCCTCCCGGCAAATTGCCGGTGTTATAAGTTCCGCTGCTGCTCCCGTTTTGAACGATAGGACCGCTGGGACTGTTGAGGCGAAGTTGCACGCTGGACACGCCCGGAGCGTTATAGGTGATTGTCGTAGCTCCGGTGGTTGCGCCGTTTGCCAAAGATACCGGGATCGGGTTGGGGCTGGCGCTCAGGAGTGCACCGGCGGTCGTTTCCGCCGCGCTCGAAGTATTCAGGAGTCCGTTGACGCCATTCGGAAAGAATCCACCCGACGTCACATTTGCTTTTCCGCCATACGCCAGGAAGAGGACCTGCCCAGGTGTACGAACCTCGGTCAGCGCGCTGGTGTTTGTCGAGAAATACAGCGTGCCGGTTGGAGGCGGCAGGTGATCCACGCCGTCAAGCGCGGTCGTCGCCACAGCATTTATAGCTACCAGGAGACGGATGTTGCCCACGTGCTCCGCTTCCACCGCGAGGATTCGCGCAGCATAACCGAGGATCGCCTTGTTCACAATCAGCGGCGCAGCGCCGCCGTAGGCCGTCACACCGATGTCTTCAAATACCCGAGCCACTGCCAGAAAGTCATTCTGGGATGCGAAGCCGATTCCTAGGGCGGCAAGATTGATGGCAGGCTTCGCCACGGCGGTCCCGCCCAATCCGGCGATCGCTCCCTGCAGGAGCTTTACGTGGGCTTGTTCATCTGCAGCCAACTCCATCGCAACAGCCTGAACCCTGGGGTCGGAGAAAGCTACCAGATTTCCACCGGAAGTGAGCCCGGCCGTTCCCGCGCCGGTGCTGTTGACGCCGCCTGTCGCGAGCGGCTTGCCCGTCGTCGCCACGGTATAAAACTCTGCTTCCAGATATTCCAGATTCAGCGCGAAATTCAGAATGTCGGCATCGCCGATGGCAGGGGCAGTCTGTGCATGCCCCTTGGTGCCTGCGACGGCACCTACCAGCGCGCTGGCAATCCCGAGGTTCTTCACGAAATTTCGCCGGTTCGGCGCTTGCGAGATCAAATCTTTAATCAAATTATTGTCAGCCATGTAAATTCCTTTGTTTTGAATTGTCTAAAAGACTCTAATTAGAGCGGAGGCTCTCGTTCCTGTTTCGAAATGATTCAAAGCTCTTATTCGACGATTTCGTCCTGGACAAATGCGGAACGAGAAACAATGTTGATTGGGTACCCGGTTCTCGCTTCCGGATGTTTGGTTTCCGACGCTCTGCTGGTCAAGCGCGAATTTCCCGGCTCAAGCGACTCCATCCACTCAAGTGCAATTCGTTGAGCTTCGTGAATCGCAATCCCGTATCGCTCGTGCAGTTTTCCCGCGATGTAGTTTCGCCATGCTGCGATGTGATCAGAGTTCATAAAGGCAGCACCTCCTGGGACAACAGCTTTCTGGCGTGTTTGGGAATGCAATCGTCCGCCCAAATTGTTCCAGTTGAACTCTCCTCGCTTGAAGAGGCTCAAAACTCACGATTTATCGAGCGTGAAATCGCTCGGTAACTGTTGCTCACCACGACGGTCCCGTGACCGTATATTGTCATATGACCGTATACGCATCACCTTTGGATGCCGAGTTACAGTCGGCTTTCTCTCCATAATTCTCAGGCAAGATCGCGAGTAGCATGAGACTTGCCGGATCGGGTGTGCAACGCTGAGAACACTAGGCGAGATCCCCAGCTTTCATGTTTGTGTGAGGGGTTCGTTCGCGCGCCAGGTGATTTCAGCAGCCGGACACCAACTCGTCGCGCGGTTCCCTTGGAGGGCGTGCGACAGGCTTCGTCTGACGGCTTCGAGAAGATGGTGTTGTATCGACGCAGCGTCGAGGCAGCGAATTGCCTAATCGGCAATTCCCGCGTCGGGCGGATCGATTCCAAGTGCGGTCGCCAGCGAGATCAGGTGATCCTGCTCCTGCATAAGAATGCCGCGGAGGCTTTCGGCTATCGCGAATTCGTTTAATTCGTCGGCCTGCTTGACGCGACGCCGGTAGTTAGCGATGGTCACCCTTTCGTTCTCCAGGTCGAATCTGAGCATGGCCTCCGCCTTCTCCGACGTCTTCACCGGCTTCGGCGTGACAGAGGGCATACCTCCGAGATAGTCGACGTGCTTAGCGATCTGCAGAGCATGGTCCAGTTCTTCCTTGGCATGGACCGCCAGTTCACCGGCAACGTTCATATACGCTGCGCCCTTCAGCACCTGCGAATAATTCACATAGCCGATGATTGCCTGATACTCGCGCGATAAGTCTTCGTTCAGGTTCTCGATAAACTGCTTTCGCGTCATTTTGGTTTTGGACATAAGTGTTCTCCGTCATTTGAAGCCGACATTAGCAATGATGTGTAAACAATGCGAGCAACAGGATCAGCGGAATTGGCACGCCGATAAAGTAAAGCAGAACAGAACGCATGATTGATTCTCCTTGGGATTCCAGCGGCTAGATAACCTTTACGTGATCTCGTTGCTTTCCGCCTATCGTCGCGGCATAGCTCGCGCTAAATGCTCCGATCATCAGAGCTAGAAATATCCATAGTAATAATCGGGAAGTGCCCTGCCGCGCGGAGTCTTCCGCCAGGCGGGCATCGGACACCACTTGCGATACCCTGGCCTCGGCATCCGTCATGCTGAGTCCGGTTTTGGCGCCAACGAGTCTCGCCAGATACGCGACATCCGCCGGGCGCGGCTCTTTTTGGAGAAGCGTAAGAGTGAGGATGCGGCCGGCCTCGGCCTGTACAGATCCGTCCACCTGTGCAGGAGCATCCGAACGAAAGAGGACGTCTACGAAGTAGGCATTGCCAACGACTGCGCCCTTCGTGGCAGCCATTTCGCCGGAGCCTCCGGCCATGGTGGAGGCAGCAGACACAAGGAAGGTCACCGTAATGACGAGTCCCACCGCCCAAACAAGAAATCCGTTCGCCGTGTCTCGAAAGAACACTTCATCCGTGTGAATAGCCACCCACTTCGTACGAAGCCGACCCGCGAGATATCCTCCCAGAGCGCAAGAAACCAACTGAATTGCGACAAGCCAACATATGGCTGCATTTCCCAAGGCGGACGAAGATGCACCGACACTTGACCACGGGGAAACAGCCGCCAATCCGAATCCGGCCCCCAGGGCGAGCATGATCAGCGAAATGGAAGCCGCGACAAAGGCGCCGCCGACCACGGCCCCCCAGGATACGCCGGACGACTGTTCGTCGCTTCCCGTCTCCATTCGTCTGTCCAACACCAGAGTATTTTCCATTTGAGCTCCCTTCATAAAATCTCTCAGGCCCAAGCGGGAGCGGGCAGAGTCGCCCGCCCCCGCGACCCATAAATTAACTCAGCGACCAACTGCCTGCGATTCAGGAACAGCTTTCTTCATGAGAGCCGAAGCGATCGCCCGCAGTTTTTGTTCGGCACCCTGTTCTTCGGCGAGGGACTGTCCGAGGAGCGTAACCACTTGAGTCGCCTTTAGCCGCTGCGCGAGGCTGATGGCGGTCATGTAGCCCGCCATCTCATAGTGCTCCACGCGGCTTCCCGCGCCAATGATGCCGAGATCCAGAATCGTCTCGTCTCCCGTCTCTTCCAGCGCCTCGGCGCCTTCGTGTATGCAGCCTTCCATCCCGACGCATTTTTTTCCGCTCGGCGCCATATCGAGAAGTTTCGCAACCTCCTCCAGACGCAACACCTGTGCCTCGGTCTCCTTCAGATGTCCCTCGAAGGCCGCCTTCAGGCTCGGGTCGTTTGCGCCTTTTGCCATCTTCGGGATTGCTTTCGTCAGCTGCTTTTCAGCCGAATACAAATCCTTGATCTCATATTCGAGCAGATCTTTCACTGTCTTGTTATTAGCCATAGGACGCTCTTTCAGGCTCTCTAGCAGAGATGCTATACGCGTGCGGCGACTTTGCTTGTCGCCGGATAGTCCGCGCTGGATTCGCCGGTCGAGGAAATGTCCTCCGCACCCGTCTTTTCCAGCAGATCCTTGGCGCGCTTGATTTCATCGGAAGTATCGCAGTGCACGGAGAGCAGGACACCACCGTCCTTGATCCGCCCTTCATAGCGTTTCGCCTCATACTCCGGGATACCCATACCGACCAGCGCGCCGATCAAGCCGCCCACCGCTCCGCCGACCCCGAGGCCTGCCAGAGCGCCCATGATCGGACCTGCTGCGATGAACGGGCCCACTCCAGGAATTGCCAGCGCGCCGATTCCGGCGAGCAGACCCAGCGTTCCACCGACTACACCTCCGGCAGTTACGCCAGCGGTGGTTCCCTCCGGAGCCTTGGTGTCTTTCGTGTGAGCAAACTCCTTCGAGCTCTGGCTATCCGGCAAAAGCACGGAAATGTCATCGTTCTTGAAGCCGGCCGCCAAAAGGCGATCGACGCTCTGTTCCGCCTGAAGGCGGCTCTTGTAAATTCCGAATACTGCTGTTTTCTTTCCTGTCATTTTGTTTTTCCTTTTTTGCTGAGAATCTATTTTGAATCCGGTTGAACCGACAACTGGTTGATGACTTTGTCGCCACTGCCTGTGACTTCCGCGGCCTTGGCAACAATCGATTTCACCTCATCGTCCGAACGCACGGGCCCCTTCAAAGTGACCGTGCCGTCCTGACTGATGATCTTGACGTTGTGCGCATATGTGGAGAGCGATTTATCGGCCATCACGGATTTACGAATCTTGGCCGTGATGCCGCGGTCCGTGGCGTTCATCTTCTGGTCATCCGCTGTCGCCTCACCAGGGTTCTGATCGCGCTTGTTCACCGCGGAGTTGTCTGGTTTCGTTTTCGCATCCTGAGCGTGCAGCGCTCCCGTTAAGAGCGAGGTGCTCACAATCAGAGTGAATGCGAGGATCGTTGAGCGAGTGATTTTCGTGAAAGACGTACATCTGCTAAGGCAACCGAGTGCCCAGTCCAGGAATCGCTAAATAATTGCGCCCGGAGTACTGAGATGGAAGCCCTGGTCGAATTGACGTGGCTAAGGGCGCCAGACCTGTGCGGGCTGGAGGTGACCTCATATGGTCAAACGGCGAACAGACGTCAGCCCAATATGATCGGAAATCATTTGTTGGCAATTCAGCAGAAGAAACCGCTCCCTGCGGTCGCGGCTCGGTAGCATCCCCTTGAGTCCACAGAAGCAGATACTGAGCCGCGACTGTCAAGGAGCGGGTTCTTCCTGCTTTTCATACAGGCTCGTCAGCTTGGGGTTTGCACTGGGAACCGCAACAGCCTGTGTAAGAATCGCGCTGCTGACCGGAATCGCCAAGGCTCGAAACACAGCCGCAACTTGCAGGAGCAGACTCTGACGCATGGGGCTAGACGGTGCCACGCCGTCGGGGTGAAAACCAGCTATTCACGCGATCAAAGCGCTAAGACAGGTTTGGCCATTCCCGTGCCCGCTGTCGGCGGACAGTTTATTCGATGGAGGTAGCACTTGAGCGTTTCTGAGGCTGTAGCGACTTTACCGGTTCCGTTGGAAGCGGTCATTTGTACCGATGAACTGAGGCGCCGCCCGGCGCGTCCCGCAAATTATAAGGCACTCTGTAGCGCCTTGTTGCAACTCGGCCGGACGCTAACTCATTCGTCCGAGCAAATCCTCCAACAACTGGTTGAAACGGCCCTGGAGTTGTGCCAGGCCCAGTCGGCGGGAATCAGCTTGCAGGAGGAGGAGAACGGCCAGAAGATTTTCCGCTGGCACGGAGTCGCGGGCAAGTACGCGCCCCACCTTTGGGGCACTACGCCGCGCGAATTTAGCCCGTGTGGAACCGTTGTGGATGCGGACAAAATGATTCTGATGTCGCATCTCGATCGCCATTTTACGTATTTTGCCCAAGTCGAGCCGCGAATATCGGAAGCGCTGCTTATTCCTTTTCATGTTGGCGGACAAGCGGTGGGCACGATCTGGGTAATCGCGCATGACCATGCTCGGCAATTCGATGCGGAAGACGCGAGAGTAATGAACACGCTGGCGGAATTTGCGGCGGGAGCCTATCAGGCGGTGTCCGGAACGCTGGCGCTCAAAAGTATTGTCGCTACGATTCGCGAACCTCTTTTGGTCCTCGACAGCACCCTTCGCGTCCAATCCGCGAGTCGATCCTTCTACAATACTTTCCAAGTTACGCAGAGTGCGACCGAAGGGCATCTCCTCTACGAGCTCGGTGATGGAGAATGGAATATCCCGGGCCTGCGCAGTCTATTGGAAGACGTCTTGCCAAGCGAGAGCGTCGTTGAGGCATTCGAAGTGACAAAGGATTTTCCTTCGATGGGGCGACGTACGATGTTGCTGAATGCCCGCAAACTCTGGCGCGAGCCGAACCCCACCAATCTGATTCTGTTGGCCATCGAGGATATTACCAATCGCAAACGAAGCGAAGAACAAGCGCTTCGCTCCTACGAAGACTCGCGGCAGGAGCGTGACCGGTTGGAGAGTGTCGACGAAGGAAGCGTTGGACCTAAGCATCGCTTTGAAGAAATTATCGGGAACAGCGAGGCCATGGAGCAGGTCACGCAAAAGGTGGAATTGGTCGCGTCCACCGATGCCACAGTCTTGATCCTGGGCGAAACCGGCACCGGAAAGGAGTTGGTTGCGCGGGCGGTCCATAAAGTCAGTCCCCGCCGGAACCGCCCTTTCATCACACTCAACTGTGCCGCAATTCCCACCGGCCTTCTGGAAAGCGAGTTGTTCGGTTACGAGAAGGGCGCCTTTACCGGTGCGCTGGCGCAAAAAATAGGGCGTTTCGAGATGGCCGACAAAGGAACACTTTTTCTGGATGAGGTCGGCGATATTCCGCTGGATCTGCAGCCCAAGTTGCTTCGGGCCCTGCAGGAGAAGTCGTTTGAGCGCTTGGGTGGCACCAGGACCATACCCATCGATGTGCGCCTGGTTGCGGCAACCAACCGCAATCTCACACAGATGATGGAGGACAAGCTATTCCGAAGCGACCTCTACTACCGGTTAAAGGTCTTCCCGATTACGACGCCGGCATTGCGCGATCGTCCCGAGGATATTCCGATACTCGCGAGGCATTTTACAAAAAAATATGCCGTAAGAATGGGCCGGCAGATTGATAAGATTCCGGCGGACACGATGCGCGAGTTGGTTAATTGGAATTGGCCGGGCAACGTGAGAGAACTGGAGAACTTTATTGAGCGGTCGGTCATCCTTTCGAGAGGGCCGAGCCTCCGTGTCCCCTTCGCCGACATACGCCATGGCGCTCTTGAACCTATACGTGGCATCACGCTAGAAGAGCTGGAGCGCGAACACATCATCCGCGTCCTGCGAGAGAGCCATAGTGTAGTCACTGTCGCTGCGAGGGCGCTTGGATTGGCACGAACGACGCTAAACGCAAAGATGAAGAGACTAGGGATTTCACGGGTCTTAGCCGAATCGCAAGAAGGATGAATTCATCCCTGAACGGCCGGAAGCTCACCTCGAGTCACGCCGCGGCCACCGAGCTCGACCACCCTCCGCCCGGCGCACATCATCACGCCGGAGCCACCCGCACACGAAACCCTTTCACACGCAGGAGACTCTACCGACTGCGATCCATCTCCCGCAAGATCGAATTGGGGTCCCCGAACGGCCAGGCGCCCGTCAACAATTCGTACAAAATCACACCGAGCGAAAACACGTCCGTCGCAATGTTCACCCGTTCCCCGCGCAACTGCTCCGGACTGGCGTAACGCGGCGTCAGCATGCGCATCCTGGTGACTGTAGGGCTATTCTGCGCGCCTGCGCTAATCGACGCGGTCCCGAAATCCAGTAGTTTGACGTCTCCTTCCTGATTCACCAGGATGTTGGCTGGCTTTAGATCCCGATGCACGATCAGATTGCGGTGCGCGTAATCCACTGCTTCGCAAACTTGAAGAAAGATGTCCAGCCGGGCGTCCGTTGCGAGTCTTCGTTCCTCGCAATAGCGGTCGATGGTCTCGCCGTCGACATACTCGGTGACCAGGAACGGATCGCCGTTCGAGGAGACCCCTCCCTCGAAGCAGCCGGGTTATGTTGTGGTGATTCAACACGGCTAGAACCTGACGCTCAACCTCGAAACGGCGAAAAAATTCCGGGTCGGCCAGGTAGCCGGCCATTACCTTCAACGCGACCGTTTTCTGGAACTGACCGTCGGCTCTCTCCGCCAGATATACGGAGCTCATTCCTCCCCGTCCTACAAACGGACCGCCCGGTAAGGGCCAAACAGAGCCGAGGGCGGAGGCGGCACCCTCACGGCGTCGCTCGCGCCCGCCATTGGCGCCCACGCCTCCAGGAGGGTCGAAACTTCCTGAAACAATCCGCCATCGCCTGCGCACTGGGCCGCCAGCCATTCACGGCGAGCGAGCTCAGATGGCATGGCGAGCGCCTGGTGAAACAAGAAATCGGCTTTATTGGGATCCGGCACAACTACCTAACGATACAGCGTAAACCAGTCCTGAGCCGGCTCATCGCGGAACGGAAAAAGAATAAATGAGCCGCTTTTCTCCACCGCTGCGTAGTGTGAGTGTCCGAACAAGAGGTCCGGGAATTAAGGTCAAGAGGAATTGGAATGAATCACAACGTTGGGAAGTTCACCAGGCCGGTCGCTTGCAGGGTATTGCTGCGTCCTCCCCTTTGCAGATATCCCACGGCAATGGCGCGCAAGTCATCATAGGCCAGAGTCACAACCTGCTGGAACGCTTCCCAATCGCCCTCCTTCCACCGGCGCAGTAGTAGGGTGATCTCGTGCGGGATCGATGGCTCAGGCAGCATGAACGCACCTCATTTTACGAAAAGAACAGGTTGCATCGCAACGTCGGCAGTAGCGCCTCGAAGATCGCTATCCCGGCGCCTCGGGCTGATAAAATCGACCGGCATTCTGAATAGGTACTCGCAAGAGTGCGGTGATAGCCATATATAGGAAAACACGTGACATGTCCGGTGACATCTCTTGAGTTCGCATCCTCTATTTCGGAAGGCTGCGGTCCTCAAAGAACCCACGATCGACGCCGTGTGCGCGAGCCTCACTGGGGAAAGCCGCTTCTCGAAAGTGAAATCAACGCTGTCGCACCAACTGAAACTCGTCCCAACGTCGGCCGCGTCGTCATCCTGGCCGCGCAAACCGTACGCGTAAACAACTACCGTCGTCCGGATTCCCGGAGTGACGCACCAAACCAGGCTAAACGGTGGGTGAACCGTGGCTCGCGCAACCGGCAGAACAGACCCTATAAGTGTGAGTAACCGAAAAATTGCCACTGTCGCAGTAGACACAAATGCATTTTGGAAGGCGGCCGATAATGAAACGGATTCTATCGGAAGTGCTCCGGCGGCAGGATGGCGTGGAGCGAGGGAATGGTCGGGCCGGAGCGGTTCGGATAGAATTCATTGAACGGAGCCGGAACCGGTTGCTGGGTATTGAATGGTTTTTTGCGGCTGATGGCGCGGAGTGAAGCACCTGAAACAGCGCGATGGAAGGTGAGTGCCGGGCTTCCAGGGTGGAACACGGTGGCTCCGGGGGATTACGGAGGGGCTTTCGGCAACTGCCGGCGACTCAGACCACATTTCTGCAAGCCGAAATTGGCGACGCCTACATGAAACTTCTGGCCACCAAAGTAGACCAATTACACCCAGGCCCTTTGAATCCCGGCCCCGGCGCGCAGAACTTCGGCAGGCAAATCAACGCGGATGCAAGATCGAGTTCGGCTTCATAGGCGGTTCGTGTGCAAGGCAAGTGGCGTCTTGGTGGTTCTAACCCGCCGATCCGGAAACAATCGACGGTTACGACTGACAGCGCCGCAGGGTCCTCCAGGCCCCGAGAGCGCGCAGTCGGAACCGCGTTAAAGTGGCCGCCGCTATTCCTGGATGGCGATGCAATTGTCCACTCCTCTTGTTACAGGGCTATGCAGCAGCGAGTTCGCAGCCGCCGGGGGACGGGGCCTCGTTAAAGGGCCATGAACGCCCCGGCCGGGAGCAAACGACGCGACGTGGCGCGCGACGGCGGCAACGTTGGCCGAGACGACGGCACCGAGATGGCGACTGCCGGATCTCCCTAACCAGACTCTCAAGCTTTGGGCCGCTCGAGCACTAGAACCCAATCGGCGACCACCGGCGGCAGCGGCGGCTGCCATGTGCCGGAGACGTCTGTTGTGATTTCGGGAATCGGGATCTCGCGGCCTTTACGAGGGTCGAAGAAGAAGCCGCGCCAAGGGCCACGCGCGAGCGACTTGACCTGCGGCGGATTCCAGAGCGTCGGCATGAAGATCACGCGCAATTCATCAGGGATGCCGGCGGCGAAGGGCATCCAATAATTCTTTTCATCCCAATGCGGGTCGACCCACTCCGGATGAGGTTCGAATCGCCACCACTGGTAGCGCATCAGCAGTGCCTTCGAGTGGGCGATGTGGGTGGCGCCGGGCAGGCGCGCGGCTTCATCCCAGGGGATGTCGCCCCAGGAGCGGCCGTGGGGCGAAGGGCCGAAGGGCTGGTCGCGGCGGTTCACCTGCCAGATGCCGTTGGCTCCGTAGGTATGGCCAGCGGCTCCGCTGAGGACGCATGCCCAGAAGTAAAAACGTTGCACTTCCTGGCGGCTGGCTTCCATAATGCCCTCGTAGCAGACCTCGCCGTCGATAGCCGGCATGCGCGGCTGAGCCGCGTAGGATGCGGTCAGCGTGCGAACAGTATTGGGCGCGCTCTGGCGGTCGCCGTGGCCGGTTTGCAGCATGTCGAAGTCGAGCACGGACGGGTCGGTGACACACTCGCGCGCGCTACGGCTGGGGTGGATCGTGATGAGGTGGTGATAGGGGTCTACCGAGCGGACGTAGCGGGCGAGCTCGGTCCAGCCTTGCTTCTGCTCCTCAGCGTCGCGTTCCTTGGCGGTGGATAAGTAGTAGGGCATGGTGCCCTCACCGGCGAGGCACCAGACCACCGGATAGGCTCCCCAGCGGGCGACAAGATTGCGCCAATGACGCTTCATTTTGGCGACGCCCATCCACTGCAGGAAGTATCCCCAGCAGCCGACGATGCAAGGCACCAGGCCGCGGCTGACCAGGTGCTGGATGCGGAGGTCGGCCATGTCGAAGTAGGCGGGGTTGATGCGCGCGTAGTCCTTTTCCCACGGAAAGCCGGCTTCGTTCGCGCCGCGCGGGTCGAAGGCGGGCATATCGGGGTAGAGTCCGGCGACGATTTGCACCACAGTGAAGCCTTTGCTGGCGCGGTCGGCGGTGAGTTGCTGGAAATCGGAGGGCCATTGGAATCGCTGGCAGAGGCCCATCCACCAGGTATCGGCGAGCCAGAAGAAAGGCGTTCCATCGTCGTGCGCGAAGTGACGCCGGTCGGAGGCGACGCGCGGTGCGCCATGGAGTAGAAGCGGGTTGGCGCCATCATACGGGGCGGCGTCCAGGGTGCCGGCGTGACCGTGGAGGCCGGAGTCCAAGGTGTCGCTACAGACCGTCGCGTAGTCATAGCGTCCGGGCGCGGGAGCGGCGAAGCGCACGCGCCACTCGTTTCCGCCCGCCCAGAAGGCGGGGACGCGATGCACGCCCGAGGGCCCTTGGAACACGACGTCCAGTTCGATCTCGTCGGGCGCGGCGTGCCGGAGAGAGGCAGTGAAGGACCACTCGGCGACTGTGCGTGAGATAGCGAAGCGGGACTGCGCGGCGGCGGAAAAGGGCGCGGCGGCGGAAAGGGCAAGGAAGGAGCGGCGCAGCATCGGAGTCATGATACCCGATGAACGCAGCTCACGGAACGCGGTGGTTGCTTTGTCGGCGGCCGGTTGAAATGGTCGCCGCGTTTTCCTGGAGGACGGCCGCAATTTCCCAGATCCCTTGGTACATCGGAGCTGCCGCACCCCACGTTCCGCAACCGGCGGCGGACGTGGCGTCGATGGCGGGGAATGGCGGACGCCCCAACCAGGAGGAAGCGACGCGACGTGGCGCGCGACGGTGGCAACGTTGGCCCGAGTCCTTGATGATGTACCGCAGCGGATCGGCGCCGGCTTAGCGTTTCTGGCGAACCTTGCAAGTTGACGTTCCGCCGATACAGAATCATGGGGCTCCCCAGCTTGGGTGTACACTCGGAGGAAGCTGGATCAATGGCGCGAGCTGGTCGAGGTACCGGACCTGCGAAGAATTGTATCGGCGGCACGTAGGAGCGCCAATGAAAACCAGACTTGTTCGAGGCGTCGTCACGCCTCTTTCTCTCTTCCTGACTGCTGTTTTCGCCAGCGTCCAGGATCCCTCGCCGCCGGCGTTGCTGAATAGCCCTGCTGCCTCCAGCTACGGGAAGCTGCCCCTGAGCTTTGAGCACAACCAGGGCCAGACCGACGCGCGAGTGCAGTTCGTCTCACGTGGAGCTGGCTATACCATCTTCCTCAGTCCTGCTTCCGCCACATTTGCCCTGCAGCGCAACGCTAAGGAGGCCAACAACGCCGAGTCCGCCGTCGTTCGCATGGACTTGCTCGGAGCCAATGCGAAAATCGCAATGCAGCCGGAGGACCGTCTGCCGGGCGTGACAAACTACCTGATGGGCAGTAACGGCCGCAAGTGGGCCACCAACCTGCCCACCTACGCAAGAGCCCGTGCTCATGCGATCTATCCAGGGATCGACTTGGTCTACTACGGTACACAGGCCCAGCTTGAATACGACTTCGTTCTGGCTCCCGGAGCCGACCTGTCGCGGATTCGCATGAAGTTCGCGGGTGCGACGCCGGTCGTTGACGCATCCGGCGATCTGGTCCTGACCCTCGTGTCAAAGGAGGGCCAAAATGGCATCCGCTTCCGGCGGCCGGTCCTCTATCAATTGGCCGACGGACTCCGCCAGCCAGTGAGCGGCAGATTCAGGATCGACGGGAGGCAGGAAGTCACGTTCGAGGCCGCCTCCTACGACCACGGTCGGGACCTGGTGATTGACCCTGTGCTCGTCTATTCCAGCTACCTCGGCGGATCCAATATTTCGCAGATCAACGCCATGGCCGTGAATTCGGCGGGCGACATCTATGTCACCGGCGCCACGGAAGCAATCAACTACCCGACGACGACGGGTGTCATCGAGCCGACCTGCCCGCTGGGCAACACCCAGCTCGGCGCCCCCGCCGGCGTCCCAAAATGCGGCGAGGGCGAGAGCGGAACGCCAGCGGCATTTGTCTCCAAAATCAGCGCCGACGGTCAGACCCTCCTTTATTCCACCTATCTGGGCGGCGGCGGAAACGGCGCCGCGGGCGATTACGGCACGGGCATCGCGGTCGATAGTAACGACAACGCCTGGGTCGTTGGCCTCACCACGTCGAACGACTTCCCAATAACAGCCAATGCATACCTTGCCTTCTGCAACCCGGTGGCTCAGGGCTTCAGCTTCAGTACCCTTTCGAATTATGGGGAAATCAGCGGCTGCATCGGCAATAGCACTCGTTCGGCGTTCCTCGTCCAACTCAACGCCACAGGGACCACCGAACTGTACGGCACGTTTTTGGGCGGCTCGGGCGATACAGCTACGGCGCAGATCGTGCTCGATGCGGCAGGCAATATTTATGTCGCCGGTTCGGTTTACACGAACGGCGTTGGAACGCCGGCATATGTGTTTGCCAACAACGGCGCATTCAACTATCCCACGACGGCATCCGCGTATCAACCTATCGTGCTGGGTGGCGGCTTCTATTCCGCTTTCGTTACCAAATTGGCTCCAGGCGGCAGATCGCTGCTCTACTCCACCATGTTCGGCGGACCGTACCAGCACACGTTTAGCAACGCTTTGGCTGTCAACGCGGGAAAAATCTTTATCGGCGGTTCCACCCGTGACCCGAGCCTCCCCACAACGGCCGGCGCCTTGTCGAGGACCTGCCCTAGCGCGGGCTCAACCGCCGCAGGCCCTAAAACGATTTGTGATTCTGGCGCCTATCAGGGATTCGTTGCCGCGTTCGATCCCACCAAGTCCGGAGCCGCATCGTTGAACTTCTCTACCTACTTAAATGGCTCCAGTTTGACGCAGGGGAACGAAACGTCACAGGTTAATGCGCTTGCCGCCGATGCCGCGGGTAATGTCTACGTCGGTGGATATGACACCTACACCTCGTCAGAAGGCTTCCCCACAACGTCCGGAGCATTACAACCGGCCTGTCTCGTGGCCAACAATTCTAGTGAGTGCGGTACGGGCTTTGTCACCAAACTCGGCCCTCTGGGAGGCCTTCTATGGTCGACCTTCTACGGCTCCCCCTCGTCGACCGGAGGGAATGGGGTTGCGGCGATAGCGCTCGACTCCGCCAACAATGTGTACATCGCCGCCAACAACGGCGGCCTGGGCGATTATCCGCTCAACAACGGCTTCCAGAGCTTTAGCGGCGGCGGCGCGTATATCACCGAACTAAGCAGCAGTGGTTCACAAGTGCTGTTTGGCTCCTATTACGGCGGGAACGCCGCCACTTATCCCACCGGGCTGCTGGTCGACGCGCCGGGCAATATCTATCTCGCGGGCTATACCAACGCTTATTTGCCGCTGGTCAGTCCCCTGCAAAGCACCAATTACGGCGGAGGATTCGCGGAGGGTTTTTTCGCAAAGATCGGTACCCCGGTGGCTGCGGTTACAATCGTGGCGAACGCTGAAGGCGAGAGCCTTACAATCGCTCCTAATACCTGGGTCGAAATTAAAGGGTCGAATTTGGCGCCGGATACACGGATCTGGGCTGCCTCGGATTTCGTGAACAATCAAATGCCCAAGCAACTGGACGGTGTCGGCGTGACGATGAACGGCGAAAGCACTTATGTTTACTACATCAGCCCCTCCCAGGTGAACGTGCTGACCCCGCCCGATCTTGCCGCTGGTCCAGTCCAAGTGAAGGTCGCCTACAACGGAGTCACTGTTGCGTCTTTCACCGCGCAGGCTCAGGCGGCCTCGCCGTCGTTCTTCGTCTTCAATGGCGGACCCTACGTCGCCGCCACGCACACGAACGGCGCATATCTCGGGCCGATCACGCTATACGCTGGTCTCACCACACCCGCCAAGCCCGGCGAGACGGTCGTACTCTATGGAAACGGCTTCGGATCAACGTCAACGCCAGTGGTAAGCGGATCGACGACGCAAACTGGAAGTTTGTCGCCGCTGCCAGTGATCACAATAGGGGGTATTCAGGCGACCGTGCAATTCGCAGGTCTGGTCGCTGTGGGCCAGTATCAGTTCAATGTTGTGGTGCCACCCAGCGTGGCGAACGGCGACCTGTCGATCACTGCAACTTATGCCGGCCAAATCACACAAGCTGGAACGTTCATCACCATCCATAATTGAGAGCCGAACACGCGAGTCCGAATAGCCCGTCGATTCTGGGCAGGCCAGTTGGATAGGTGCGGATATACTCGCCAGGGTCCGGCAATTCACATAAGCGCGCAGTCAGAGTCCACTGAAAATTGCCGAAGCTCCCGGATGCCGGCGCAATTCTCCGCCTCCCTTGTTCCACGGCGTTGCGGCCCCAACCGTTCCGCAACCTGCGGCGGACGTGGCGTCGTTGGTGGGAAGGGAAGGACGCCCCGTCGAGAGCAAACGACGCGACGTGGCGCGAGACGGCAGCAACGGTGGCGTCACGGCGGTATCGGAGGGGCAGAACGGACGGCAAATGTCGTCACCACGACGGGAAGCCAGAAGGGCAGCCTAGGGGCGACCGAACCCTGGCTGCCTCACCAGCTTCGGGTACTCCGATTTTGCCTGGCAGAGCACAGGGACATCTGGCTCGGCTTCTTTCCAGAGAGCAAAGAACGTCTCATATTCTTCGCGGCTGCCCGCAATATTTCCTGCGAGAGAGCGGGCGCGGGCCATGCCAACATGAGCGAGAGCGACATTCGCCGAGACGATCCCGGCGGTCGGGTGGTCGATAATCTTGCGGAACTCCACTGCGGCTAGATCGAACTGCTTCGCCGCCAGAAACGCGCGGCCACGCATGGCGGCACTTCGGAATCGCGCAGATCGTACGGGATGCTGCGCTGCAAGGCTTCAATCACTTCCAGCGGTTTGTTTCGCGCCAAGGCGATGGCGGCCGCGACCTGCGGGCCTTTCTTGTATTGCCACAGTGTGTCTTCCGGATACTTCTTCATGTCCTCCCGCAGGATCGCTTCGGCCTTGGCGTCCTCGCCAACCTCCGCCAGCGCGACCGGCATGTCTCCAGACCCATCCACCAGAGGAATCTCGTCGAGCAGCTTTCGCGCAGCTTCCATCCTGCCGAGTTCCGCCTCCAGCCGGGGGAAGCCGGCCGCGCATCCGGTCGGCGCGTTCCGGCATGCCCGGTGCCGGTAGCCATCGATCAATTCATCCATCAGTTCGATGCCATGCCGGGGTTTGGCGCCCGCCATGGACACGAGCATTTGCTTGAGGGCAATAAAGGGTTCCGACGCCGTCCCTTCGCCCAGGCGCTCTGCGCTTCCATCATGGCGCGGTCATGCTTGGCGAAGCCCGCGTAAACCAGGGCTGGGCCCGGGCCAGCACGATATGGCCGATCACGCTCTTTGGGTCGAGCGCCAGGGCGTTTCGCCGGCTCGATCGCGAGCTCCGGTTGTCCGATCTGTGTCCGCAGATCAGCCAGATTCGTCAAGGGCGAGACATCCCGCGGATACATTTCCATCCAAGTATCGTAGTCGCGAATACCCGCGTGCAGGTCGCCGGTCGTGTTGCTGTGATACACAGCGGCGATATACAACCTGTCGCACTCATCCGCGAAATCCCGTAGTTCGAACACCTTTCCGCCAGCGGCGGCGCTTAGGCCCAGTTCCTCGAGATTGCCGTACACTGCTCCCAGATCGCCATACGCGATCGCGAACCACGGATCGAGCCGGATCGCCCGCCGAAACAGCGGTATGGATTCCTGAAACTTTCCCTGCATCCCCAGTTCATGCGCGGCTGAGTATGCTTTCAGGGCATCGAGCCAGCCGGTTGCCTTGGCCAGCAGCGGCTTGTCGAAACGCTGGAGGGATTTCAGAGGCTCACCGAGCCGCCTGCGCATTTGCGACGCCGCCGAGTCCATGGCCTGGAGCATGTTGTCGCGGTTCGCGGCCACAACTTTGGTCTGCACCAGGTCCTGGCCGCCGACGCAGTCCGACGCCGTCAGAGTAATAAGGTATTGCTGGCCGAACCGTGCGATCAGACCGCTCAAAACCGCCTGAGCCTCCGATTCGCTGACAAACCTCCCGCGCCAGAGACGTGGTCAACTGTTCTTGCGAAGGACGTTCCATCAGCTCCAGAGTCTTCCTTGCCTTTGCGTCCGGCGCGACCACCAGATATGGCGATTGCTTCAGGTCGATCGAAAGCGCGATATTGAGCGCCTTGTCGAATCCAGGATCGCCGGTCATATTTTCGAAATCGGCCAGCACGATCTCATGGTGGTCCCCTGGAACCACACGCGTCTGCCAGAGCCATCCGGCGGCGGCCAACAAAAGAAGCGCGACAACCCCGGCGGCCGCGTAGAGCATCCAGCGTCTTCCCAAAGTTTTTTCTTGGTGGTTGGAGTCACCACCGGCGGCTTGGCGGGAGTTTCATCTATCGCCCCCAAAGATCTCCTCGACCTCGACGAGGAACCGGTACCCACGCCCCGGAACCGTGACGATCAGCTTCGCGCCATCCGGCCGGTTCGCTTCCAGGGCCTTTCTCAGGAGGAAAACGTGCCTTCCTCAACCGCCGTGTCTCCCCAGAGGGCGTTCATTAACTCGTCCTTGGTCATGAGGCGGCCGCAATTGCGGACCATATAAAGGAGAAGGTTGAAAGTCCGGGAATGAAGAAAAATCGGCTTTCCGGCGTTCGTGAAGACACGATTTATGGGGTCCATCTCGAACCCTTCGAACCGGTACAAAGTCTTGTTTTTAGGGATTAGGTGAACACTACTCATTGCATGCGAGCGATCCTAACTGAGGTCGGACAATTGCGAGATTAATCTTCCTATATCGGCTCACAATTCGTCCTTGCTCATGACCTGGAATTTTCGTGTGCCGCCCCGCTAACCTTCGTCAGTTGGAATGGGTCGGCGAGAGGGTCCTGTTGACGAGGACTCGGATCCAGGCGGCTCACGGAACGGTTCCACTGAAATGCGCTGATAACACACTTCCAGCACGTCCAGGTATTCTGCACCGCCCGGCGCTTGGAGTACAACGCGGTCGCCCGCTGCCGACTTCAGCAACGCGTGCCCCAGAGGCGACACCCAACTGATGTGGTTACGGTCGAGATCGACTTCGTCGGTGCCCACGATGCTCACCACTCGCTTCACTCCCGCGGCATTTGCATAGCGCACGGTCGCGCCGAAGAATGCTCTCGTGGCCGCTTGGCCCGTTCTCGGAGCTTCCGGGTCCACCACTTCCGCAGCTTCCATTCGTTTCCTGAGAAAGCGAATCCGCCCATCGATCTGGCGCAGCCGCCGCTTGCCGTACTGATAGTCGGCGTTTTCACTGCGATCGCCGTTACTGGCAGCCCACGCCACTACCTCCGTCACCGCCCGGCGTTCCCTGGTGAGCAGAAACCGGTGCTCATCTTGGAGGCGCTGCAGCCCGCTCGGCGTTATGTAGTTCTTGCCTTGCGTCGCGGGCTCGTCCGCTTTCGGTCTTCTCGTAAACCCTTTTCGCATCTCTGTGTCCTTCCAGCGCAAATCTAATGATGCTATGGGAATCCAGACGGCAAAGCTGCCTCAAGATTGATTTGTTCTCCGGTGATGGGGTGGTGGAATTTGAGATATTGGGCGTGCAGGAAATATCCTCCATCGCCGGGTAGGCCGGGGAGATTTTCAAGAGGCTGACCGGTTAAACCGTACAGAGGATCGCCTACCAGGGGATGGCCGATGGATGCCAGATGGATTCTGATTTGATGAGGGCGGCCCGAGATAAGTCTTATCTCAAATGTTGTGGTGCTGATGGTGCGTGAGATCACCTTTGCCAATGACTTTGACGGTTTGCCACTTGGGTTGGCGGCCCACACGGAACCGATGAGCGGGTGCGGTACGAGGCCGATGGGTGTGAGGATTTCGTAGGCGTCGT
>Ga0182030_10003847_pt1 | contig 32039 bp, 21 predicted proteins | sample 812S3MmetaG_FD_121299 | JGI IMG/M metagenome (GOLD analysis project Ga0182030, IMG submission 121299) | Permafrost microbial communities from Stordalen Mire, Sweden - 812S3M metaG (Illumina Assembly) | ecosystem: Environmental > Terrestrial > Soil > Wetlands > Permafrost | place: Sweden... | reverse complement strand
GTCCGCTCGTCACGGTCAAGATCGCCATCGAAAGCGCGATAAACAGGCCGACCGCGACCGCGATTTCGTTCACTGGTGTCCTTAGGAACACAGCGGCGGAATAGGCGCTCACGAGTGCGAGCATGCTTAAGTTCTCGAACATATTTTGAATCGCGATTGCCGATCCTGCCCCAACACCGCGGTTGCCTTCTTTTTGCAAAAGTGCATCGAGCGGTACGACAAAAAATCCACTGCATACGCCCACGAATGCCATGACCGCAAAAGCCACAGGCCGTGTTGTAGCCAGCGGCAAAAGACACACACCCACGCCGATCAGAATACCGGCCGGGAGCGCTCGACGAACGTGCTTCAGTTGTATGAAACGAGCCGCCAGCGCGGCGCCCCCGACGATTCCGACCGCCACCATACCGGTGAGAAATCCTGGCAGGCGATTATTAGTCACTTTCAGCGCAACGGGTACCCAGGCAATGACAAGGAAGCGAAGGGCTGCTCCCGCGCCCCAAAAGAGCGCGGTGCCAATCACGGCCAGACGTGCGTTCGGGGTCGCCAACAATGAATGGGTCTGCAAGGCGAAGGTTTTGACGCTTGCGACAATGGAATAATCGACGGTCGCGACCTCGCGCCTAATGCGCGGAATGATGATTGCGCTCAATGCTGAGGCGGCATAGCAGCCGGTGATCACCAGCAGCGCGCCTTCAATGCTCCAATCCGTCATCACTCCTCCCGCAATTGCACCTAGCAATATGGCCGCGATGGTCGAGGCCTCCAGAATACCATTGGCTTTGACCAACTGATCCGGCTTTGCGAGTTCGCCCAAAATTCCGTACTTGGCGGGTGAATTAGCCGCCGCGCCCGCACCTATCAGCGCGTAACTTACGAACGGATTCACGTGCAGGCACATACTCAATGCTCCCGCAAATTTCACGATATTGGCATAGAGCATGATGCGGCCTTTTGGGCGTGCGTCGGCGAACTCGCCGACGATCGGCGCGAGCAGTATGTATGCGCCGACAAAGAATGTTTGGAGAAGCGGCCCGCTCCAAACGGGGTAGCCGTTCTTTCGGACGAGAGCAAGCGCAGCGAACAGAAGCGCATTATCACCAAAAGCAGAGAGGAACTGGGCGGCTAACGTCGCGATCATTCCGCGCGACCAAAGCCCGGCAGGTACCAGGGCGCGCCGCGCGCGCTCGGAGAGCCGCTGATTGTTCGCCGACATCATCCTACCTATTCATCGCAATTTGACTGATACCATAGACGGTGGCGGGCAAAAGCGCTCTATAATAAATGCGAGTCGCGCCCCACGTCAGCAGCGCAACCGCAGCCAACGCCTGCAGTCGCGTACAATGGCCGCTTCATCACGGGAGTCTTGCGCATGGCCGCACGTAGGGACGAATGCTTTTCGTATTTGAGCGCGCCGGGCTGCGTCGGGGTTCTTCTGATCGTGGCGCTGATTCTTTGCGTGCCGCTGCGCGGTGCGCGTGCCGATGAGGCCGATGCACCCTTAAAGGGGATCAAGCCCGAGGCGATTCGTGCGGATATGCGCTTTCTTGCGGACGATTTGTTGGAAGGGCGCGGCACCGGCTCGCGTGGTCACGAAATCGCCGCCCACTACGTCGCGAGTCAACTCGAGGGCATGGGACTGAAGGCCGCCGGCGAGAACGGCAGTTATTTTCAGGAGGTGCCGATCCGCTCGCTGACATTGGATGAGGCGGCCTCTAGCGCCACCTTGAGCGTCAGAAGCAGTACGGTGACGCTCAATGCTCGCGAGGACTATCTGCTTGTCGGCGACCCGGGTCGTCGGCAAGTGGACATCGAGGCGCCGGTGGTGTTTGCGGGCTACGGCATTACTGCGCCCAGCCAGGACTACGACGACTACAAGCACATCGACGTCAAGGGCAAGATCGTCGCCCTGCTGTTCGGCGCGCCGAACTTCCCGGCCGCCGTCAAAGCGCACTACTCGGCCAGCTGGCTGAAGCGCCAGAATGCCGCAGCGCATGGTGCTGTCGGCTATTTATTAATTTACGACCCCGCGCTAGAGAACATCTATCCCTTCAAGATGCAAGTGCGCGATATCGCCCTTCCGAAGCGAAACTGGTTGAATCGCGAAGGGCAGCCGAACCAGTATTACCCCGCGTTGAAAGTGGTGGGAGTTTTCAGCGCTGCCGGCGCTCAGCAATTATTTGCCGGCAGCGGGCACACGCTCGAACAAGTATATGCCGGTGCCAAGAACCATAAACCGCCGGCCTTCGCGCTGGCGCAAACCGCGCATTTCCACACCGAAACCGTTTGGAGCGATACCAAGAGCCCAAATGTCATCGCGCGACTAGAGGGAAGCGATCCTGCTCTATCCGCTCAATATGTCGTCTATTCGGCGCATTTGGACCATCTTGGCATCGGCACGCCGGTCGACGGCGATGCTATCTACAATGGCGCGCTGGACAATGCCTCGGGGATCGCGGTGCTCACGGAGGTGGCGCGCGCGTTCTCGAGCATGCCGGTCAAACCGAAGCGCTCGTTGCTGTTCATAGCCGTAACAGGAGAGGAGGCGGGACTTTTGGGATCCGACTATTTCGCTACAAACCCCACGGTGGGTCAGTCGAGCATGATTGCAAATATCAATATGGACGAGGATGTCATGCTCTGGCCGCTCAAGGATGTGGTGGCGCTTGGCGCCGAACATTCCACGCTTGAAGGGGTTGTCGAACGGGCGACGCAGCGTCTGCATTTGGTGTCGAGTCCAGATCCTCAGCCCGAGCAAGTGGGGTTCATCCGCAGCGATCAGTATTCCTTCGTGCGCCAGGGCATTCCCGCCTTTTCGTTGAGCGCCGGCTTCAAGTCGGACGACCCCAGCATCCAGCCGGCGAAAATCATGGAAGACTGGGAGCACAAAATTTATCACCACCCGCAAGACGACATGCAGCAGCCGGGGCTAAACTTCGAGGCGGCAGCGTTGTACGCGAAGACTGCGTTCTTGTGCGGACTGCTGACCGCCAATGATCCGAAAGCGCCGAGTTGGAATCCCGGCGATTTCTTCGGCATCGCCTTCGCACCCGGCGCCCTCTAGGGTCTCGCGGGCCGGCACGGTTGTGCGGCGCGACAATGCCGCCGCGTCGTCGATAGGCGGTCGCAACGGCACATTTCCCCCTAGAGCTTTAGGGATCTTGCCGCCATCGTTTCGCATACTCCTACGCGCAATAGGGCTGCAAGCCGCTATTCGATCCGGCAGATGCTATTAGGCTAACTGATCGCCCGCTCGGTGCGGGCGAGCTAGCAACAATCATATGGAGATGGCGGCATGACGAAATTAGGAGCGTGGAGATTGCCTTCCGCGGTGGCAGAGGCAAATCACGCGGAGATCCGCGTTAAGGCGGGAAGCGAACTGATCACCCATCTGCAATGTGTCACCGAGCGGGACAATGCGCGCGTTGCCAGGTTGCTCCATGACGAATTGGGCGGCTTGATCGTCGCAGCCATCATGGATATTGGATGGGTGGAATCCCACATTAAAGCGAATGTCGTCGATTCGCTCAAGAAGCTTTCTCGAGCGAGACAGATGTTGCACGCTGCGATCGACATAGAACGCAAGTTGATCGATGAGCTGCGCCCCACTCTGCTGGACGACGTCGGTCTATTCGCGGCGCTGAAGTGGCAGCTAAAGAGAACTTGGGGTAGCGCGGGAGTCATTTCGACTGAGAAATACCCGAACGTGGAGCTTCGTTTGCGACCCGATGTATCAATCGGCCTTTTCCGAGTCGCGCAGGAAGCGCTGCAAATTAGCCTGAAACATAGGTCGGTGAAGTCCGCATCCCTCACCGTGACGGTCAATCGCGACAAACTTTCCATGCGTTTCGTAGATGACGGCACTGTGGCCATTTCCGACAGCTCGCGCGAAAGCAATTGTAATGATCTTACCTCCATGAGAAATCGCCTGCGTATTCTTGGCGGCGCAGTTCAGATCACTGAACGGGCTGGCGGCGGAACGATGCTCCTGGCAACCGTACCGCTCGCAACTGCGTTGGCTGCGTGAAGCGATATCAAACGCTTGACGCGGAGCCATCGCTCTAGGGTTTACCTGCTACCGCGCCGCGTGCGCTCCAACGTCGCTCAACCCTTGATCATGTCCCTGATTTTGTTGCCGAACGCGTTCATGGCAAATGGCTTCGTCATAATGTGCATTCCAGGCTCGAGGTGGCCATGATTGATCACGGCGTTTTCTGCGAAGCCGGTAATGAACAGAACCTTAAGATCCGGTCGAAGCTCGCGTGCCGCATCCGCCAATTGGCGGCCATTCATACCGCCAGGCAAGCCTACGTCGGTGACGAGCAGGTCGATACGCACACTGGATTGCAAAATTTTCAGACCGGATTTCGCGTCGATGGCTTCGAGGGATAAATAGCCAAGGTCTTCCAACACGTCGACGATGAGCATCCTGACCAAGTCTTCATCGTCCACCACCAGTACCGACTCACCGGGCGCGGCCTGTCGGGCTGCCGCCGGAGCCGCACTGCTCATCACGGATTCCGTGACGCCTACGAAGCGTGGAAAGTAAAGGCACACCGTGGTGCCGCGCCCGACCTCCGAATAGATGCGGACTTGACCGCCAGATTGCTTCGCGAATCCGTATATCATCGACAGCCCGAGACCAGTGCCGGCGCCGAGCGGCTTAGTTGTGAAAAAAGGATCAAAGGCGCGCGCCTTCACATCGGATGTCATGCCGAGACCGGTATCGCTGACACTCAAAGCGACATACTGCCCGGGCAACATGTCGCCTTCTCGCGCCATTCTGTCATCGACTAAGAAGTTCGCCGTCTCGATGGTGAGGCGACCCCCGGTGGGCATGGCATCGCGGGCGTTGATGCATAGATTCAGAAGAGCATTCTCCAGCTGGTTCTGATCGAGCTGGATCATCCAGAGACTTTCAGTGGCTGCGACGTCTAATTGGATTGGCGGACCAATGGTGCGCCGAATGAGATCTTCCATGCTGCTGACCAATTTATTAGCGTCGGTGAGCGCAGGCGACAAGGTCTGTCTTCGCGAAAATGCCAATAGCCGATGCGTCAACGCTGCCGCGCGCTTGGATGCCGCCTGCGCAGCTTGCAGATAGCGAGGCAACTCATGGAGTTGTCTCCGGGCGATCCTGATCTCCATCAGCTCCAAGGAACCGATTATCGCGGCGAGGAGATTGTTGAAGTCATGTGCAATACCTCCGGTTAATTGACCTATAGCTTCCATTTTTTGGCTTTGACGGAGGGCTTCTTCTGCGTGGCGTTGGGCGGTGAGATCACGGCCGCACACGAGCACCAGGCCGCCGTCCTCATCGCTTTCCACAGGCGCTGCGATGACGTTCAGGGTGCAGCGCGCACGAGATCCGATCGGTCGATTGACTTCGTAGGTGACGATCGAATTGGAGCGGAGCGCCATGCGCGCATTGCGATCTATGTTCTCGGCGCCTTCCTCACTATCAATCTCCGCTACGGTGCGTCCAAGTACCTGCTCGCGCGAAAGGCCATACAGTGCGGCACCCGCTGGATTAACGTCTTCGAAAAGCAGCCTGTCATCCGGAGTCAGTCTCAAAAGATACAGATATTCGGGTGAAACGTCGAAATAGGTCCGAAATCGCGTCTCGCTGCGCAGCGCCGCGAGTACTAACTTCTCGTTTGCCGCCTGCAAGTGCGTTGCGAGTTCCTTGCCAACAGAGCTGACGCGTGGATTGACCCTCTCGTACAGATCGCTGCGGTAGATTTCTTCCTCAGATCTGCTCATCTGGATGCTCCGGTACCGCGACGCTTGCCTCACTAGACCCCGTGCGAGGCAGCGTAACAACGAAGCTGCTACCCAAACCGACACCGGCGCTGCGCGCCACAACCGTGCCACCGTGTGCCAGGACCAACTCGTGTACGACGGTTAGTCCGATACCTAGACCCGTGCCATTGAACTCAATCGCTACAGCATCCTGGACGAAGGGCTCAAAAATCGTCGCCAAGACCTGCGGGGACATTCCAATTCCGCCATCCGCCACGCAGATCACGATGGAGCTCGGGAGCTGCTCACACGACACTTTGATTTCGGCACCCTCCTTGGAGTATTTTGAGGCGTTGTCGAGCAGGTTACTGAAGATTTGCGTCAAGCGCAGGGCATCGCCGTAAATGTGGAGCGATTCGGGCGGCAACTGAACCGTCAAATGCTGCAAGCGCGCGTCCATACCGGGCCGGCAGGCAGCCTCTGCAGCATGGATACTGTCCGCAAGATCGACCGTTCGCTGCTCGAGTCTGAGCTTTCCAGTGGTCATACGCGATACATCGAGAAGGTCGCCGATCAAGCGCGCCATGTGCGCCACTTGGCGCTCGATCATGACCTGTATTCGCGGCAGTAACGATTCGTCGAAGCGTGCCCGATGCAGAAGCGCTGCCGCATTCCGCATAGGTACCAAAGGATTGCGCAGTTCATGAGCAAGGACTGCAAGAAAGGTTGTTTGGCGACCTTGAGCCTGCTCGGCCGCATCTTGTAGTTTCTGAGCGTTGAGCGCAGTAAGCACCAATTGCTCGTTCGCATCCCGCAACTCGCAATGGCGGCGCGTCTGCTCGGCCAGCGCAGCCCGGTAGTGCGAGAGCGGGTGATGCGGCGCCGCTGGTCGCGACGGCGAGCGATCCCCGTCCGCGAAATTGTTGCCATGGAAAGCAAAGCCCCCTACACCACTGCTTTTTGCTCGATACATCGCCTCGTCAGCCAGATGAATGAGTGTGTCGATATCCTTGCCGTCGTCAGGAAATATGCTGATTCCGATGCTCGCGCTCAGCCTGAGCACGTGTTCACCGATTCGCGCCGGGCGTGCCAGGGCAGAGATTAACTTCGTGGCGATTTGCACCACGTCGGTTACCTGGGATACCTCCGTCAAGAGAATCAAAAATTCATCGCCGCCGTGGCGGCTTACGGTATCCGATTCGCGTACCGCGGTTACAAGACGCTGAGAGGCGAGCCGCAACACTTGATCCCCCACCGCATGACCCAACATGTCATTGATCTGTTTGAAATTATCGAGATCAACAAACAAAGTCGCCAGCTGCGTCCCTGTGCGCCGTGCGATGGCAATGGCATAGCCAAAACGCGACACTAGGGATTGACGATTGGGAAGCTCCGTCAGATAGTCCAGCTCCGAAGAGCGGGACAATGTGTTCAACGCTTGGATCGCGACTGCGGCGTCCGTTTGGGCCCGCAAGGCCGTCACCACCAAGTGCTCGTTGGCCGCGACGAGCATTGTGCGATCCATTAGTACCGCGTCGGGACTCGCGGAGTCGCCGAAGTCCGATGACTCGGCGCCTAGATTGGATGTCTGACCCGTATTGTTCATGTCCCGCTCTGGGACAAGACGACCTCCGCACCGTCCGACACTTCGTCTAGATGCTTCGAGTCCGCGCTGCGCTTCTTGGTTGGCCGACCGCCTAGAAGCCCTTCTTCATTCGGCAGCATGCCTCCGATCAAAATGCCGCTAGAATCAATAGTGAACTCACGCAATTCATGGGAGTGGTTGCTCCCCCGTACTTTCACGACCGCCATCAAGCGCCGCAACCGACTCTCGACCTCGATGTAGCGCTGCACGATGATGGAATCTGTCATAAACGCGGTCCCGTACGGGCTAAATCGCAGGTCGCCGTAGCGATCTTCGAGTTCGCACGTCATCAACAGAGTCACGCCGCTGCTGGTGAGAGTCGCCACCATCCGTGACAGCGATTCGCGGAAATCGTCGCGAAATGTCGGCGCAACGGCCAGCTCGAAGCCGGATAGAGAATCGATTACAACTCGCTTTGCGCCCAGCCTGCGAATATCGCGCATGAGTAACCATAAGATTTCATCAGTCGACAAATCCGACACCCGGTTCTCAATCACGCTAATGCGTCCGCTGTTGATCAGCGACACGACGCCGCTGTTACGCGCCCGCAGCGGGTTCTGCTCAAAAGCCGCCAAAACCCCGCTCTCGCCGTGACGCGCCCCTTCCGCGAGAAAGGCAGCCGCCAAAATACTCTTCCCTGAACCGGATGGTCCTGCCACGAGGACGGAATAACCGTTGGGTAGTCCGCCGCCCAACATCTCATCCAGTAAGGGTATACCCATTGACAGGCGGGTTTGGGTCGCTGCCGAATCCGCTCGATCGCGCGAGCCACCGACGGCCGCTGCGAAGACATTGATGCCGGCGCTGCTGATGCGAAACGTATGTAGGCCGGGAATCGTGGCTTGGCCGCGCATCTTCATGATCTCAAGCTTTCGCACCATGGAATTGCGCTGCACACTCTGACGAAGCCATATCAATCCATCTGCCACCGTGAACACCGGATTGGCACCCGATTCGTTGAAATACTCGCCGATTAGAAAAGTGGTCGCTTCCCAGCTCGTCATCAGCATGCCCAACTGTTGCACGAATTGCTGCAGCGCGGCGTCGGGCCCGTCCTCGTTTTTACCGACTAATACTAGGGACCGAAAAGAATCCACGAATACCAACGCCGGATGGCATCGTTCCACTTCGGACGCAATGCGTTTGAGTACAGCGTCAAGGCCGCCTTCCAAGGTTTCTTCCGTAAGGTTCACGAACCGAACTGATTGATTGATAGCCGTGCTGTTGAAGAAATCAAACTGTTGTTGGTAGCGAAGCATCTTGAGCGGCGGCTCGCCGAGTACCGTGAAGTAGAGTGCGAGACGTTCTGGACCCGCCAGGGAAAACATCATCTGGTGCGCAAGCGTCGTCTTGCCGCTTCCCGGCGCACCGGCAATCAAATTGAAGGAGAATTCAGGCAAGCCACCGCCCAAAATCTCGTCAAGTCCTGGAACACCACTGGATAAGCGGTTTATGGCGACTTTATGGTTCATATATTTTTGCGGTCTCTGGATCCAGATGAAGCAATGTCGTCCCGGACAGATGCCAGCAATTGTTCGCAAAGTGACGCGCCGATCAAACTTACCAGGACACCGTAGAATGTTTGGAGCAACTCCCTCGAGCCGGCTGCGGCCACCTCATTGCTTTGAAGGGCAATAACGGACCGCAGTGCGTCGAGGTCGATGGAGTGATCATCGCCGGCGCGCGAACTCGCCAGCCACGGATATGCCCGAGTGCTCAGCGCTACGCTGCGATTGTAAAGCGCGGAAACGCCTTGCTTGCCGATGATGGATTGCAGTGCAATCGCCATGTCGTACCAAATTGCAATCGTGGCGTCGCCGCTTTGGACGGCGTCAGGATTGGCCCCGACCCGTTTTGCAAGGATCGTCGCTATCCAGCGGGCCGTTGGGATATCCGAGGAGGCGGGAGTTTCCGTAGTTTTCAAGTGAGGACTGATATTTCGCCCATTCGGTCGCGGGTTCCGGGAAGGACTCGCCAGCTGGTTTGTTATGGAGAGATTAGCGGAATGCAAGCAACGCGTCGGTGCGCTACCGAACGCTGTTTCCAGCCTGCGCGGCTGCACAAACCTGGAGGCGGTTTCCGCATGGACATGATCCTTGCAGATTTGCGCGTATCACAGACCGATACGCAATGCTTTTTCCTTTGGAGGAAGTGCACTCCTAGCTGTGACACCACTTGCCGTCCGCGGCGGCGGCCTCGGCATGTGACTCTATGTGCGATAGCAGACAGACGCGCCCGTGAAATCGGCGTGATATGTCGTCTGTATCCCATGGTTGGTGCGATGCCGCGAACACTGTTGCTGATTCATGCAGAGGCAGCGAAGACTAAACTGGCGAGACAATCACTCGATCGTGGCGTTGACGGCGACGTCGCGATCGAATCCGTTGAGTCGTGCGCCGCCGGATTACGACGATTGCGCGTGCAGGCCGTTCCTCGTATTACAGCAATCGTGCTGAGCATCGATCTCCCTGACTGCCCGGGAATAGCGGCGTTCGAGTCAGTGCGCGAGGTGGCCCCCCAGCTTCCCATCCTTGTTGTTAGCGGCATGGCGCGCGAGGAATGGGCAAAGCTTGCCATCAAGAGCGGTGCAGAAGACTACATCCTCGATGAGGATCTGGGAAATTACCGGTTGCCGAAGGCAGTTCGCAATATGCTCGAAAGGGCGGCGAATTCCGAGGCGCTTTTTAGCGCCACGGAGCGAGCGGAAGTGATGCTCAACTCCATCGGCGATGCGGTGGTCAGCACCGATGTTTTTGGCAATGTGACTTTTCTCAATCCGGTGGCCCAGTCACTTACTGGTCGGTCCGCGGAGGAAGCGCTCGGCCGGCCGGTTGATGAAGTGATTCAAATCTTCGACAGCACCCCACATCATAGCCTGCGGATGTCTATCACTGCCGTGATTAAAACAAACCGCGCCGCCAAGCTCGCATCCGGTTGGAAGCTCATTCGGCGTGACAATACAGAGCTGTCAATAGAATACTCCGTGTCTCCCATCCACGATCGTGCAGGCCGCGTAACGGGCGCTGTCATGGTCTTTCACGATGTCACACAGGCGCAAGCTATATCGCAAAAAATGTCGCACCTCGCTCAACACGACTACTTAACTGATCTGCCGAATCGTCTTCTGCTCAACGACCGCCTGTCTCAAACTATCCTCGCAGCCAGGCGCAACCATCAGAAGCTGGCTGTTTTATTCATCGATCTAGACCGCTTCAAACATGTCAATGACTCACTCGGACACGCCGTGGGAGACGCCTTGCTGCTCTCGATCGCCGCCCGGCTGGTGGCCTGTGTGCGCCGTTCGGACACCGTCAGCCGGCAGGGCGGCGACGAGTTCGTGATCTTGCTTGCGCCGATCGCGCACGAAGAAGACGCCGGCATCAGCGGCCAAAAGCTGATAAATGCAGTGGCCGCCCCGCATCTTGTCGGCAAACACAGCGTTGAAATCACGTTGAGTGCGGGGATCAGCATCTATCCTGACGATGGCACGGATGCCGATTCACTCATTAAAAATGCCGATATAGCGATGCTGCATGCGAAGGACAACGGACGCAACAATTGCCAGTTCTTCAAGCCGAGCATGAACGAACGCGCCCTCGAGCGACAATCGCTGGAAAGCGGCCTGCGCCATGCACTGGAACGTCAGGAATTCGTGCTTCATTACCAGCCCAAGGTCGATTTCGTTACGGAGCGACTGACCGGCGCGGAGGCACTCATTCGATGGCGCACCCCGCATGGTCAGCTTGTTTCCCCGAAGGATTTCATTCCGATAGCAGAGCAGTGCGGCTACATCGTTGCCGTCGGACGTTGGGTCCTACGGGAGGCGTGCCGACAGAGCCGCGCGTGGCTCGATGCAAGAGTCGCCCAGATACCCATCGCTGTAAACATATCTGCGGTGGAGTTGCGCTCGAATCGGTTCGTTGAGCACGTACGCGCAATACTACAGGAGACCAATGCCCAGCCGGAATCGTTGGAGTTCGAATTGACCGAGACGGCGCTCATGCATGACCCGCAAGCAATCATCACCGTTCTACAAGAGCTCAAATACATGGGAATCCGGATAACGCTCGACGATTTCGGTACAGGCTATTCAAGCTTAAGTTACTTACGGCGGTTTCCGCTCGACGCGCTGAAGATAGACAAATCGTTTGTCCAAGGTCTGTGCACGAACGCCGAAGATGCAAAAATCGTCAGTGCAGTGATAAACCTGGGACGCAGTTTCCATCTGCAGGTTATTGCCGAAGGGGTAGAAACACGGGCGCAGTTCCTAGCGCTGCAAGGACAGAACTGCGGAGAAGGACAGGGATATTACTTTAGGAGGCCGATCGGTGCGCGAGAATTTACGAAATTGTTGGGACCCGATCTGTCGACCACCGACATCGCCGGATGATTGCGTGAAATAGTAGAGCAGTCTATCTTGCTAACGCGCAACGCGGCCGGTCCATCCGATACAGAGCTCTCATTGGCGACGGCGAATGCCGAACTTCACCGTGTTTATCAGCAATTGGTTCTCGCAAAGGAGACCGAACGGAGGCGCATCGCACGCGAGCTTCACGATGATGTGCAGCAGATTTTGGTGGGCTTGCGGATGACAATGGAGTCATCCCGCAGAATGCCCGCGGCGCTGATATTCGGCGACGATATCAAGACCTGGATCTCCTGGGTTCAAAGAGCCATTGACCACCTTCATGAACTCACCGTCACTCTACACAAGCCCGGCATTGGTAATAACGGACTGGCGAGCGAGCTTCGGGCTCACGTCAGCCGCTTGACACTCCCCGATGGTCAGGCAATCGAACTGGAACTGGACCCCGGTGTGGGACGTCTCGCACCCGAGATCGAGCTTGCTTGTCTTCGTATCGTGCAGGAGGGATTGGCGAATGCCGTTAAACACTCGAAGGCTGGCCACTTGCAGGTGAGCTTGAAGAAATGCGAGCACGAGCTGTGTGTGTCCATCGCGGATGATGGTGTAGGATTTGACGTTCCGATTGCGCAAGCGCGTGCCCTAAAAGCTGGCAGCATCGGGCTGCTCAGCATGCGAGAGCGCGCTGCACTGGCGGGTGGCCGACTGGAGGTTTACTCTGCAATAGGACGCGGGACCCATGTGCGAGGGTTATTCAGGACGAGCCCCTCCGTTTCTTAGCGTTTGGCTCTTCATGCGCGAATCGGCGGGGCATGGTGCGCCAATGCAAAATCAATCGCCGCGCGCACCGCTGCCGCCTGTGCGGCATTGCATTGCTCTGGCGTTACGCGAGGGCTGTCCGGATAGACCTCGGTCGTGGTTTTATAGGGCGCCGGGGTAATGCTTGCACACAGACCGAGCTGCTTCAGCGGGTAATTGATGACACCCGGCGCGACCATCGACGATCCGATGATCTTGCCTTCTCGATCCGCTGACGCAATATGTGTAACTTTCGCGACTGCTGCGAGTATCGCCTGCTGGAATTCCGGTTGCGGACCCTCGCTATCGTCCACCAAGTAGAATCCGTCGGGAATTTCGCTCGGCACATGCTGCACGCCGTTGCGGGCGGCAAGCGCCGGGCCAAACTCGGATTCATCGGTGTCGGTCGTCTCATGTAAATCGATATGCACAAGCACGCCATCTCGGAAGGGTGCGATCAGGTGCATCAGCGAGGCCGACTCCTGCACCGGACTGTTCTTTCGAAATGAACGATTCGGATCGACTGCGTGCACATTCCACCGGTGTATCACTTCGTACCCCCAGGGGCTGACGCAAGGCGCGACCAAAAGGTTGACACGACCCGCGTAGCTTGCCGCACGTTTATCGAGGAACTGCAACGCGCCGTGCACGCCGCTGGTTTCATAGCCGTGCACGCCCCCAGTCACCAAAGCGCATGGCAAGGAGTCGTCCCAATCGCGGCTTTTGAGCGCGAAAAGCGGGTATTGTTCGGGGTCATAATCGAGGTGGCCATACTGCTCCACGTCGTAGCGCGAGGACAGGGTATCAATCACCCGCAACACGTCCATCTGGTAACTACGCTTAACGGTCTGGCGTGAAAGCCAGGTAGCCACTTCCGCTGCGCCCCACGGAAGTCCAGGCGTGCCGATTGGAAAGGGTGGATGGCTAGTCATCATGGATCATGCTGCAGCGAAGTTGAGACCGAGGCACTTTAGCAGCGGAAGCCTGCCAGCGCACCGGCGGAACCTGGTGGGAGGAATGAAAAGACCTTAAACTGAAGCAGAGAGCGATAAAAAAGGAAAGCAGATCATGACTCGACTACTCCGATGGAGTTTGGCTAACAAGGGGAGGGGTCGATGCCTGCTCGGTCTCGTCGGCGCCGTTATGCTCACGGCCGGACTTCTGGCCAACAAGCCCGCTGCCGCGGCGACTGCCGGCAAGAAGCCGGAACAGGCTTGCATCGAGTTGCAGGGCCTGAAGATCTCCGCCGCGCAAATCGGCCTGCCAACTTCCGGGGCTGAAGTTCGTAGCGCAAAACTGGTCACAGCGGATGCCGCCGATAACAAGCTCGGGGAATATTGTCTCGTCAAAGGTGTGATCGCGCCCGTCGATCAATCGGCACCGGGTATCGAGTTTGAAGTGAACCTACCCACCAAGTGGAATTTCAAGGCGCTGCAAATGGGCGGCGGCGGTTATGACGGCACGCTGGTCACGGGACTCGGGCGTGAAGGGTTGCAGCTGTCGACCACGGAATTGCCGCTGCAGCAGGGCTACGTCACATTGGGTAGCGATGGCGGCCACAAAGGCGGGCCGGGCTTCGACGGTACATTCGCGTTGAACGATGAAGCGTTGCAGAACTTTGGAAAACAGTCGGTCAAGAAGACGCACGATGCGGCGGTGGCGGTCATCAGAGCCCGTTTCGCACGAGCGCCAAAACGATTTTACTTTATCGGTAATTCCCAAGGTGGTCACGAAGCGTTGGATGCGGCAGCCCGCTACCCCGCGGACTATGACGGCGTCATCGCTAACTACCCGGCTTACAACGTGATGATGCTGCATCTCGGTTCCCTCAACGTGGGCAAGGCGGTGTACGCCAACGGCGGGGCTGGTTGGATGAATGCGCAGAAGGTCGCGCTGCTGACGAGCGCCGCCGTCGCAACGTGCGATGAACTCGATGGTGCGAAGGATGGGATCATCAGCAATGTTGCGGCGTGCAATGCCCGCTTCACCATCGACACGGTACGCGCTCAGCTGCGCTGCAAGGACGGCGCGGACTTGGGTGATAGCTGCCTGTCCGATGCGCAGATCGAAGCAGTGCGAAAGATTGCATCTCCCTACCGCCCCGGATTCATGATTGCGGGCGCGGAGGAGTTTCCGCGATGGGCCATCTTGGAAGGCTCGCGTCTGTCGGTCGCGAACCTGGGAAAGTCGCCGATACCGGCGAATCCACCGGGGCCGGGTGATGCCATGCTCTATATGGCCGGTTCAGCCACCAGCCGATTCGCGGTCACCAGAGACCCGTCATTGAATGCAATCACTTTCGATCCCGCGTCCTGGAAAGCGCGTATTCAGCAGTTGGGCGCGATCTTGGACGTCACCGATGTCGATCTCACACCGTTCCGATCGAAGGGCGGAAAAATAATTTTGGTCCATGGCACCGAAGACGAATTCATCACGCCGCACAACTCGGACCTGTACTACGAACGGCACCTGGCATTACAAGGCGCGAAAAACATGGAGGCGTTTTTCCGCTATTACAAGATTCCTGGGTTGTCTCACGGCTTTGGCACCTTTAACGCCAAATACCCCGGGCTTGCCGCGCTGGATAGGTGGGTGGACAAAGGACAGGCCCCGGGCAAGCTGCTGGCAACCGATGAGAATCCAGGCTCTGCTGCTCGAACGCGGCCTATGTGCCGCTATCCCTCATGGCCGAAATTCACGGCGGTGTCGGCTGCGTCTGTGGATGAGGCCGCTAATTTTTCGTGCGGCGAATGATGGGTAGCTTAGGGCGGCTCCGATGACGAGCACGGCGCCGCGCGCGGGCCCTGTAGCACTTCAATGAACCACGGTGCCCCCTTTCATCACATGCTCGACGCTCTCCAACGCGGCGATATTCGCCAATGGATTCTTCGAGACCGCAATCATATCTGCGTAATGTCCCGGCGAGATTGCTCCAACATGATCAGACCAGCCGAGCAGAGCGGCTGAGGTTACCGTTGCGGCCTGTATGGCCTGCATTGGGGACATTCCGTACTTGACCATGTATTTGAACTGCCGAGCATTATTGCCGTGGGGGTAAACGCCGGCGTCGGTACCGAAGGTCAATTTAACCCCGGCCCTTACGGCCTTGCGAAACCCCTCGCGCTGCGCGTCGGTGGTGTCGAGATTCTTTCGTAGAATATCGGCGGGCCATCCTTCTTTTCGTCCCACCTCTTCAATGTAATCACCATTGTAAATGTCCATGTCGAGGTACACGCCGTTTGCCTTCGCCATGGCGATGCCTTCATCGTCGATCAGGGACGCATGTTCGATGGCGCGAACGCCGGCCCGCATTGCGGATTTGATGCCGGCGGCCCCATGCGCGTGAGCAGTCACCCAGCCACCATGGGCCGCCGCAGCAATAACGGCTGCGTGCATTTCGTCCTCCGTCAACTCCTGCTGGCCTGGTTCAGTGCCGGAAGCAAGAACCGCGCCGGTGGCGATCAATTTGATCGAGTCCGCGCCATGTTGAAACAGGTAGGCTACCTTCCTAGTCACGTCGGCGGCGTCGACTACCACTCCGGCGCGCATGTCGTCGGGCAACGTTACGTCCGGCGACATTCCGGTCACTTCGCCGCCTCCTCCTGGAATGGTGATGTAGGCACCGACCGCGCTCATGCGTGGTCCCGGAACGTCGCCGCGATTGATGGCATCGCGCAATGCGACGTCGGCGAAGGCTCTAAAGCAACCCACATCGTGGACGCTGGTGAAGCCGGCGTTCAAGGTCTCGCGGGCATGGCGCGCCCCGAGGAGTGCGATTTCTGCGGTGGAGTGCAGCAGGGGCTCAGCCGGATTGTTGGTCTCTTCAGTGTCGGCAAAATGGACATGCATGTCGATCAAGCCGGGCAGCACGGTGTAAGCCGACCAATCGACCATCGCGGCACCCCTCGGCGGCGCAGCATAGGGGCTTACCGCCATGATGGTGCCATCCTCGATTCGAATGAGCCGGTCACGCAGCACTATGCCGTTTTCCGTGTCAATCAATGCGCCAGCCCGCACGTACACGGTCGCCGCCATCGCTGGAATTGCCGCCAGCGCGAGCAGGGCGCTAAACGTAGCGAGAAAACATACTTTGAACACATACATCGGAAATCCTTATTGAACGAATGTACAGGATCGATGAAAGTGTAATATAGCTGGGTGCGCGCGACAAACAATCAGAGTTCGATCGCCGCCTGCGTCAATGCAGCGCCAAGGTGTCGCGGCGCAGTGCGGCAATCGTGGCGCAATCTGACAAGATGCGATTAAAGAAATCGCCGACGCGAGCGATATCCCTAAAGGTAGGCCCCGGAAAAGGTGAAATTGATGCGCCATGCGCCCATGACGGCTTTGCTTGCGTTGATCTCGGTTTTGCCTGTCGCGGCTCTGTCGGCGACTTCCGTGGTAGACAACTTGACCGGGCTGCCCACTTATCCAAACTTGACCGGCGCCGCCATGGATAAGACTTTCAAGACCGAAACTTTTGGCCGTTGGTGCGCACGCTTCACTGCGGCCACGTCCGACTCGCTCGCGTTGGTCGAAGCTTGGTACCGAAAAGCCTTGATTCGGTCGAGCGAAAGCGACCTGGCCAAGGACGACAGTTACAAGGTGTATCCAATTTTGTCCGGCGTCAAACTGGCCGTGGGAATCGACTACGTGGCGCTTTACCGAACGTCGAATCAACAAACGAATATCGAGTTGCATCGCTGCAACTGGAATCAGTAAGTCGAGCGTTCGCGCCGCTTTTGCGCGATTTCGGTGCGCCTGATGGCGCTCAATTTTAGAATATTTCGAGACCCAGTAGCGGGTATGGCGTACCTACTTAGTGCATAAAGTGAGCATGGGCAAAAAGAAGACAGTCGCTCCGCGCGTGCCGCCGCCGCCAGGTGCCGTCGTTTGCAATTCGATCTGCGCACTGGATCGAATTAGGCGCTATGAGTTGGCGGTCGAAGCATTTTGCCAATTGTCGAGTGAAGTGTTGCAACGCGCGATTAGAAAGGATGAGGCGGCTCCGGCATCGTTGATTCGGCAGTATTGGCGTTTCAGCTACGGCGCGTGGGGCGAGCCCACACCTGAACTAGTGGCTTCTCGCCCCACAAAGATGAACATGGGAAAGCTATTATGGTTGTGCCTGACTCGCGTCGTCGAGCTTACCGACGATCTGGTCAGACGCAAACAGCAGGGTCACTGGCAATTGGTGCGCGATGTGATCATCGCGTGGCGAGATGCCTGGGGCGACGATGAAACGGCAAAATTCGCTCAAGCCCGCTTCAGTACATTGACGGGTTTGTCGCGGGGCAGCGAAGAGCGCATCACTTTCATGAACACCGCTCTGATCAAAACACTCTCGGAAGTTCAGGCTTAGGCTCCGAGCCGCTTAGTTCGACGCGCTCCTGTATGCGCTTGGAAGCAGTCCGGTCGCGGTTGAAACGAAATCGACTTCCAACCGACTGGTGCGCGCATCGTAGCGGATGTAGGTATCGTGGAAGTGCGGATTTTCCAGGGAATCGTCTAGCAATCGAGTGCCGCCGCCGGGCGCCTCCACAACGATGGCCATGCTGGATAGTTCGGCACGAACGCAATGTTGCACGCGCTGCGCGAATCGCCCGCATACGTAGGCCAGGGCGGCATCGTCATCGGCGGCCTCGAATGACTCCTCGCCGCCGGGTCCGGGAATCGGCGTCAAACGGGGCACGCCAATCCTCTGTTCCATGAATACGAGAGTATATTTTCTCATCGCGCATCCTGTAATTGCATTCTTTGTACTCGCAAGTGCATGCGAGCGGCCGGAACACCGTCTCAAGGTCGCGGCCGACCTAGTGACGTAGGTCACAGATTCGCCTATCGCGCCGCATTTCGCCTCGTGTTCGTTAGATAGCGGCACGCAGACACAATTGTTGAGCTGACCCAAGTCAAGGGGCCACTGGCAGGTCGATATAGCTCGCGGCGTCGGTGCTGTGAAATATCCGCTGCGTTGCCTTCACATAGTTGGGCGGCTGGGCCAGGAAAATGTTCGGCACGAAGGTTTGCGGGTTGCGATCGTAGAGCGGAAACCAACTCGACTGCACCTGCACCATGATGCGATGCCCCGGTAGAAACACGTGGTCGGCATGCGGCAGCATGAGCGTGTAGCGGACGATCTTTCCGGAAGGAACGGCCGAAGGCTTCGCGGGATCGTCGCGATAGCGGCCGCGCAGGATGTCCATGGCGATCGGCAGTTGGTAGCTGCCCATTTCTGGGGTGCCGGGTACCTCGTCAGGATAAACATCGATCAGCTTGACCACCCAGTCGCTGTCGGTGCCGCTGGTCGACGCAAAGAGATGCGCGACCGGCTGCCCGGCGATGCGCACCGGAGCCGTCAACACCTCAGAGGTGTAGCTGAGGACGTCGGGTCGGTCGGCGGCAAAGCGCTGGTCGTCGACCAACCATCGGCGCCATGTAGAATCTTCCGCATAAGTCGGACGAATCGGCCGCAGACGATAGGTCACCGGCTTGGCGGGGTCGGAGACGTACTCGTCGTAAGCTGACGCAGCGTAAGCTGACGCAGCGTAAGCTGACGCAGCGGCTGGTTTTTCGAACGACAGTTTGGCGGAGGCGGAGAGATATAGCGGTTTCGACTTGAAGATACATCCCGAGACGCAAGATTGTGGCCATTGATCGTAACGTCGCCAGACGTTTGCGCCCGTCTCGAAGGCGGTCACGGTGGCGATGTCATCCTTCGGCGCGGCATCCTTGAGATGAGCGTCGAGGAACGGCAGCAACACGTTGCGTCGAAACCAGCGGCCCGTATCGCCATCGAATTTGATCGCGCCGAGGCTCGAACCATCGACATTACCGCCCCCATGACGCCAGGGACCGATGACGAGATGCGAGTTCTCGCGGCTGATGCCCGACGATGCGTAGGTGGCGGCGAAAGCCGCAGTCGCGCCGTAGATGTCCTCCTGGTCCCACTGACTATGAATGTATAGGGTGGGTACGGTGAGTGGACGAGCGGCCAGGATCTTGTCCACCGCCTGCGCACTCCAATAATGATCGTAGGCCGGGTGGGCGATGAGCCGCTGCCAAAAAGGCAGCTGGTCCATTCCAAGGGACTTCGCCAGCGTTCCTGCGGATCCGGCCGATAGCCATGTCTCGTAAGCGTCGTAGCGCGGCGGTGTCCAATTATCTTCAGAGGATTTGCTCGCGGTTTGCTGGAAAATGTAATCGGCGTAAGTCTGGCGAAACGCGCCGTTGTGGAACCAGTCGTCTCCGACCCACGTATCCACCATCGGGTTGAACGCAGCTGCCGCCTTCAGCGCCGGATGAGGATTGATCAGGCTCATGAGCACCGTGAATCCGTCGTAGCTGGTGCCCATGGTGCCGACCTTGCCATTGCTCTCGGGCACGTTCTTGACCAGCCAGTCGATCGTGTCCCACGCGTCCGTGGAATGGTCCACCATCGTGGGATTCAGATCGCCCACCAGGGGGCGGCTCATGATGTAGTCGCCTTCGGATTTGTATTTGCCGCGCACGTCCTGCGCCACGATGATGTAGCCGGCAGCTGCGAGTTCGCCGTAACTTCCGCCGAGTAATATCGCGCGGTGCGGGCTGTCGGCACGGCTGGTGAACTTGCTGGCGCTGTATGGCGTACGGTCCAGGATGATGGGTGCATGCATCGCGCCCTTGGGGATGATGATGACCGTATGCAGCTTGGCGCCGTCACGCATGGCGATCATGACGTCGCGCTTCAGATAGTCATCCTGATCGGTGGGGGTATGGAATTCGGCCGGTATATCTCCCGTCGGGGTGGGATCGGCCGCAGTAGCCGGCACGCATATGGAGAGGAGCGCCGCTCCTATCGCGGCAAGAATTGAGATGTGCGGAAATTCCATATTGGCGAGTCCAGTTTGGGCGACATGCAATGTTACGCGAGTGCGTGCGTGCTCTCCACGCCTCAACGCCTCTCGAGCATCGCCAGCACGGCGGCGCGCGCCAGCGGCGAGTGCAAGGGAAGGGCAAGTACGTCGCCGGGGCGCGCCCAATCCAGCGCGCAGCGCGCCGCATCGAACTCCGTATCGCGCATCGGCAATGCGGCGTCCGGCAATCCCACGCGCAACAATTCCCGGCGGATGATGCCGGGCACCTCGCCCGGCGCGCGGCCGCGCAATTGGCTCTCGTTTTCCTTGACGACAATCAGATCGGGACGAAATTCGGCGGCCGTTCGTGCCAGCGCCTCGATGTCGACGTCATTGCGATTACCCGCGTGACCCAGCAGTAAGCCGAGGCGGCCATCCTTGCCGCGCAATCCATTGGCAACCGACAGCAAGCCGCGCAGGCCATCGGGATTGTGGGCATAGTCAATCAGCACCTGGGCACCGCCGACTTCGAAGCGCATCATTCGGCCTGGATTGTCGTGCACGTTCCTGCCAAAGCGTGCGAACACCTCTGAGATGCTGGCCGCGCCGATGCCGAGGGCGCCGGCCGCCAGCGCAGCTGCGGCCAGGTTGGCGATGTTGTAGGCGGCGACGCCGCCGACGGATAAGGGCATGGCGGATATGGAACCGAGATCGTTGGTTTCGCCGCGACAGTGCAGCAGCAAGTGGCCGCGATGCACACCGCACGTCGAGCCGCCGCTCAGGCGGTGTTCGCGCAGCAGCCGCTGCTCCGCATCCTGCGCAAACCAGCCCAACGGTGGTCGACGGCCGAATCGATGCGCCAGCGTCTCTGCCCCCTGTCGCAGCATGGGATCATCGGCGTTCAGCACCAGTAAGCCGTTCGAATCTATGAGCGCCGCGACGCTCAATTTCACCTCCGCCAACCCGGCCAGATCGTCGATGCCATATTCGCCGAAATGATCCGAGCTGATATTGGTGACCACCGCGGTGTCGGCGCGCGATATAGCGATGCCGCGACGTAGAATGCCGCCCCGCGCCGTCTCGAGAATCGCCGCTTGGGTGCGCCGCTCGCGCATGACGAGCCGGGCGCCGGCCGGCCCGGAGTAGTCCCCGCTCGCCAACGTCTCATCATCGATGAAGACGCCGTCGGTGCAGTTGTAGCCGGCACGCCAGCCATGGGCGCGTGCGCATGCGGCAAGCAGCCGAACCGTCGTGGTTTTGCCGTTGGAGCCGGTAACGATTGCGGTCGGAATTGCAGTCAATTCCTGCCACGGCACATCGCGCAAATTGGGAAGCGCGGCGAGGGGGTAGCTGCGCCCGCCGCTGCCCGCGCCAAGCGTCACTTCCGTTTCATCCATGACATGGGGCAGCGACTTGGCGCGAGCCAGCGCCAGCAGCGCTTGCAAGGCGGGAGTCGATTGCGTCGCCTGCAGGCGCTCGAAACGCGCGAACGCGGCCCCTTCCTCGATCACGGGCGCTATCAGCGCTTCTGGATCGGCCGCTGCGAGCGCTGCTTCGAGATGGCTCCACGCCTGCGGAGCGTCTTCCTGCAGCGCGGCACATAGCGCCCACTCGTTGACCTCGGTCGCCAACAGCAGCTGATCGTCGGGAGCAGAAATTGCCAGCAGAACACCGCCCGCGTGCGGACGCGCCACGACTTTGGGCGCATGCCAGCCAAGCCGTGCTGCGGCACGCTCGATGCGCGCACGCCACGCGGCAATGAGCGCGTCGTCGAGCGTTGCCCCGACGACGTCGAGCACAGCCCCCGGCGAGGCGAAAAACAAGTTGCTGCCCGTTAGGCGACGGGAATCGTCGAACGGCAGGGCCGAGGACGCGTTCAGTCTTCGCTCTCGGGCGCCAATCGCACGCCGCGCTCGTCGCGAATCAAGCCCTCGAGACTTAATTCGGGTGCAGCGGATGCTTGTTCCATCCCGCTCGGCGCCTTAGATAAGGCGGGCGCAGGCTTCGGCGGCGCTGCGGTCTGCTGCGTCGAGGATTCACTGGGTTTGAACTTCGTGATTTGCTTCCAAGAGCGCGTCAGCGCGTCGGCGAATATCAACAGCAGATCGCCGGCTGCGCCCATGCGCAAGGCCGCCTCGATGGCGTGCTGCTCGTCGGGAATGATCGATATGTCGCCATCGCTCACGCCGGCCGCGCGCAGCGCCTGCGCCTGAATGCGCGGCACCTCGTCGGGCGCGCGTTTGCGCAGATTGTCGTCGCGGCGGCAAATGTAGTAGTCGAAGCGGCCGGCGACGGCCTGGGCAATCGCCACCAAATCCTCATTGCGTCGATCTCCAGGTCCGGCGAGCACCACGATGCGCCGCCCAGCCACATCGAGCCGCGTTGCGAGATCGGCCATCATCCCCACGGCGTGTGCGTTGTGACCATAATCGAACAACACCTTGAAAGGGTGTTCGCTGAAGACGTTCATGCGCCCCGGCGTCTGGAAGAAGGTCGAGTCGAAGGTGCGAAGGCCTTGGCGGATCGCATCGAGTTTTATCCCTAACGAAAACGCCATCGCCGCGGCGAACATGGCATTTTGAACATTGTGCGTCGCTCGTCCCTCAAGCGTCGCCGGTATCAAATGAGTCCACAGCAACGGGATATGTCCGCCACGATCGTACAGAGTCATCATCTGGCCGTTGACGCCCGCTTCGAGGGCGCAGGCTCGTCCTCCCGCGCGAATATGCTCACGCACCAGGATGTGATGCGGGTTCATGGTCACGTAGCAGATGCTCTTTGCATCCGTGTGGCTCGCCATCTTGAGCACCAGAGGGTCGTCGGCATTCAACACCGCGCAGTCCGTTGCCACCTCGACGACGATGCGTTTCAATTCGCTCAACTGCTCGAGCGTGTCGATTCCCTTGAGGCCGAGATGGTCGGCCTGAACGTTGAGCACGCCGCCGACGTTGACCTCGTTGACGCCCATGCCGGCGCGTAGCAAGCCGCCGCGCGCGGTTTCGAGGATCGCAATGTCGATCTGTGGATCCGCGAGAACCATGCGCGCCGAAACCGGGCCGGTCATGTCGCCTTGCACCGTGCGTTGTCCATCGATGTAGACGCCATCTGTGGTGGTCAATCCCGGCGTATAACCGGCCATCTTGGTGACATGGGCCAGCATGCGGGCGGTCGTGGTCTTGCCGTTGGTACCGGTGATCGCGGCGATCGGCACGCGGACCGTGGCGCCCGCAGGGAACAGCATATCGATGACCGGCGCAGCGACATCGCGGGCCGTACCTTCGCTAGGCGCCACATGCATGCGAAAGCCGGGGGCGGCATTCACTTCGCAGATTCCGCCGCCGATGCTGCGATAACTCTCGGTGATGTCCTTGGAGAGAAAATCCACGCCGCCGACGTCGAGGCCGATGGCTCGCACGGCGCGCTCGGCCATTTCACGATTGTCGGGGTGGATGACGTCGGTAACATCCGTGGCGGTGCCGCCGGTCGACAAATTAGCCGTCGATCTCAAGTACACCACCTGGCCGTCCCCGGGCACGGAGTCGGCTTGTAGGTCGACGCGCTCGAGCATTTTCTGCGCCGGTGTGTCCAGCTCGAGCCGCGTCAGCACCTTCTCATGGCCGACGCCGCGGCGCGGATCAAGATTCACGATCTCCACCAATTGCGCGATGCTGTGCTTGCCGTCGCCAATCACGTGTCCGGGCGTACGCCGGGTCGCTGCCACGAGGGTGCCGTTGACGACCAAAAGACGATGATCGTCGCCCTCGACGAATGTTTCGACGATCACCGACCTGGAATGCTCGCGCGCCATCGCGAAGCCGTGCGCGACTTCGGCATCACTGGTCAGGCGGATTGAAATGCCGCGGCCGTGATTGCCGTTGTACGGCTTGGTGACCACGGGAAAGCCGATGCGCTGAGCGGCGCGGACCGCCTGGCCTTCGCTCTGCACCAGTTCTTGCCGCGGCACGGGCAAGCCGAGAGTTGCCAGTATTTTATTGGTTTCCTCTTTGTCGCTCGCCAACTCGACGGCGATGTGCGACGTTGCACTCGTGACCGTCGCCTGGATGCGCTGCTGATACTTTCCATGGCCCAATTGCACCAGTGATTGGTCGTTGAGTCTCAGCCAAGGAATGCCGCGGTTCTCGGCCGCGCGTACCAACGACGCGGTCGATGGCCCGAGCGCGCGACGCTGCGCGAAGCGAATGAATTCATCGCGCGCTTCCAGCCAGGTCCAGCCCTGCGGCACGGAGTCGGCCGGCCGCAGCGAGATGGGCAACAGGGAGCACAACAGCCGCAGTCCGAGTTCGCCGGCGGCTATGCCTTCGTCGCGCTGCGCGTACTCGTAGACCACGGTGTACACTCCGGCTGGACCGGCGCTGCGCGTTTTGCCGAAGGTGACTTCTTCCCCCGCGATATTTTGCAGTTCGATCGCGACGTGTTCGAGAACGTGACCGAGCCACGTACCGTTATCTTCGCGCATGCGCCGCAAGAATCCGCCCGGCACCTTGTAGGAACAGCCATGTTCGGCAAGACCAGGCAGCGCTGCCGCCAATGCGTCGACGAATTCGCCGCCAAGACGGCCGGTGGGCCACGCTTCGAGCGGGCCGAGATCCAGGTCGAGGCGGATGACGGGAAAGCGTGCATACAGGGATGGTCCTACATACACAGAACGATCGAGAATGCGCATGGCGATGCTCCGCGCCGCCGCGATTAGTTATTGTTTTGCACTGACGAGGCCAGCGGACGACGCCACGCGCGTGTGCAAATTGAAGGTCGCGCCCTCGACCAAAATATGTACGCGCAACCCGAGCACGCATACGGGCTGGCCTTCACCCACCTCACCGATCGACGAGTAGCTGACCTCCGAGGAATCCACGACTGTGACGCCCCCGCTGCCGTGCACCTGCAGAGTCTCATCAGGACCAATGAAGGCCGCAGTATCCTCATCGAGACCGATGCCGATGGCAAATGGATTGTAGGCGAGGGCGGTGATCAAGCGCCCGAGACGATCGCGTTGACGGAAATGCTGATCGATGATGAATCGATTGGTGAGGCCCAATCCCGGCGCCAGACGCACGCTGCCCGAAACCACTGCGGAGCCCTCATCGCCAAAGGCGATCATGTGTTCGCTCAAGATGCTGGCGCCGGCGCTGGTTCCTCCGACGGTGACGCCGCGCGCGTTACGCGCGCGGATCAGTTTGGCGACCGGCGTGCCTCCCAACAGAGTCGTCAGGCGCAACTGATTGCCGCCAGTGAAGAAAATCCCGCTGGCTTGCTCCAATCGGCGCAGACGGCTGGGTTCTTGGCAGTCGCGGCGCGTGTCGAAATCCATCACCGTCACCACGGCGGCGCCGATGCTCTTGAACAGCTTTTCATAAAGCGGCCCGGTTTCGTTCATGCGACTGGCTGTGGGAATGACGACGATATTAGCGTCAGGGCCGCCGGAGACGCGCACGAAGCGTTCCAGAATGTGGCGGTCGTTTTCCTTGTTCTCGGCACCGCCGATCGGCACGATCCAACCACGAGACTCGCCGTCGGGAATTTTACTAGGCATTATGTGCAGCACCTCCTCCAGGGCTGATTCGCGTCGCAAACCTGCATTGTCCTCGAATAATGACGGTTTCCGCGCCGCCTGTCGCGTGGTACCTCAAGTCGCGGCTGTAAGTGCTTGATGGATGTTATCTAAATGCTCCGGTCGTCAATTGCAGCGCCGGCAAGCCGCAATTTGCCGTATGCCGGCCAGGCGGTTCGGAGCAAGATACGCGCTACGGAGGATGGGATGCGCCCGCGGCAGCGCTTGCTATGCCAGAATTGCCCGATATAACGGCCTACATTAGCGCTCTGGAGGAGCGGATCGTCGGGCAAGCGCTGCTGAAGATCCGAATCGGCAGCCCCTTCCTGCTGCGCACCGCCGACCCGCCGCTCGCCAGCGCCGAGGGGCACGTCGTGAAAGGCTTGCAACGCATCGGCAAGCGCGTGGCCATCGGTATGGATAACGACGTCTGGCTGGTGATGCATCTGATGATCGCCGGCCGCCTGCATTGGCGCAAGGCGGGGGCCAAGCTGGCGGGGCGCAACAATCTCGCTGCGTTCGATTTTCCTCAGGGAACCTTGCTGTTCACCGAGGCGGGCACGAAGCGGCGTGCTTCCCTGCACGCGGTGCGCAGCACCGCAGCCTTGGATGATTTTGATCCAGGCGGTATCGAGGTGTTCGCCGCGGATCTGCAATCGTTTCAAGCGACATTGTCGGCTGAGAACCGAACCCTGAAAAGAGCCCTCACCGATCCGCGCATCGTCAGCGGCATCGGTAACGCGTACTCGGACGAGATATTGCACGCTGCGCAGCTTTCTCCGATCGCTCTCACGCAGAAATTGAAACCCGACGAGTGGCAAAGATTGTTCGACGCAACGCGCAAAACGCTCAAGTCATGGACGGATCGGCTCGTCGCGGAGTCAAAAACGGCCTTCCCCGAAAAAGTAACGGCGTTTCGGCCAGAGATGGCGGTCCACGGACGTTTTGGCCAGCCATGCCCGCGCTGCGGCGAGCTTGTGCAGCGCATCCGTTATGCCGATAGCGAGACCAATTACTGCGCCAGGTGCCAGACCGGCGGCAAGGTGCTGGCGGATCGCGCACTATCGCGGTTGCTCGGAACGGATTGGCCGAGAACCTTGGACGAACTTGAGGCGTTGAAGCGACGTCAAAAGCAATTTTCCATTTAGAGGATGCGGAGCGCCGCTGTTAGGTGTTAGGCAGGTCGTCGGCGGCCGATTTAAAGGCTGCACCGCGGCTCGCGAGCGGTTAAAGTGACCAGCGCGTACGCTCGCACGATGCTATCGGATAGGGAATAGATGGATGCGATTTACTTGAAGCTCAGGAGCTATGGCGCGGCCGCGGCAATGCTTTTTGGGGCGGCGGCGACGGGGGCGTCCGGCGCGCCTGTGCAGGCCACACCGCTAGCCGCCGCGTCGGTTCCCTATCGCGTGTATGTAACGAACGAACGCTCGGGAGAGTTGACCGTCATCAACGGTGCTGACTTCAGCGTGATCGCGACTATTCCGGTAGGTAAGCGCCCTCGCGGCATTCACGTCAGTCCGGATGGCAAGACGGTCTATGTGGCGGTCAGCGGCACTCCGATCGAGGCACCTCCGCAGATCGACGCGAACGGTAATCCGGTGTTCGAGAAGAAGAAAAAGGACGACGACGACGACGATGCGAACGCCGATAAATCCGCGGACGGAATCGTCCTGGTCGATGTTGCGGCCGGCAAATTGAGCGGAAAGCTGCAGGCGGGATCGGATCCCGAGGAATTCGATCTCAGCCGCGACGGCAAGAGCATTTACATCTCGAACGAAGACGTGCGTACGGCCAGCGTCCTCGACATCGCCACGGCGAAAGTTGCACACATCATTCTGGTTGGCCAGGAGCCAGAAGGGGTGACGACGACACCGGACGGTAAGCAGTTCTACGTGACCTGCGAAGCCGGCGGTGACATCTACGTGATCGACACGAACACATACAAGGTGGCGGCCCATTTCAAGGTGAACGGCCGGCCGCGCAGCGTGGCATTCTTGTCGCACGGCGATTCCGCATTCATTCCGTCGGAGTCAGCGGGTGAATTCAACGTCATCGATCCCGCCAAGACCGAGGTGGTCAAGACTCTGAAATTGCCAGCCGGATCGCGCCCGATGCGCGCCCGAGTGTCCGCGGACGACAAGAAGCTCTATTTGAGCAACGGCCGCGCCGGCACTATTTCCGTAATCGACACCCACACTTACGAACTGCTGAACACCATCAAAGTCGGCACGCGTCCGTGGGGCATCGTGTTGTCGCCGGATGGCAAGTATCTGTTCTCCGCCAACGGCCCGTCCAACGACGTCTCTGTGGTCGACCTCGCCACCGAGAAGGAAGTGATGCGTATCAAGGCGGGTTCGAGTCCGTGGGGCGTCGCCATCGTCGGCGGCGTGCATTGAAGTCAGTTGCCCACCACGAAAACTTGCTGGTTTGTGATGCTGCGGGTAAAGCCGTCCTTGTAAGCCCGGGCTCGCAAGACGGTAGATGCGGTGAGCTTGATGGGTCCTTCATACAACGGGTCGGAAGTGCCGGGCACGCTGCCGTCCAGAGTGTAGCGAATCTGCGCGCCTGCCTCGTCCGTGCTCAGCGAAACCTCCGGCGGTACATCGAACGTCCCGCCGTTCGGGTTTATTTTGGGGGGCGTCAGCACGGGACGGCCCGGCAAGCTCTCGATCCACTGCCGCAGCAAATTCACGCCGCCGGTATCGATGGTTTCGCGCGCGAGGGGCGGCATTTTTACATCGCCGACCGTATTTATCCGCATGAACATGATCGAGCGCCAAATGTCGTGCGGAGATATCACGCGCGGCCTGTCGATTCCCTGATCGATCAACACCGGTCCGTCGATCAGTGCCTGGTCCGCGAGCGGAGTGTCATAGCGGGCGTCAAAGTTGGCGACCGTACCGCCCGGCTGATGACACTGCGAGCAATTGGCATCCAGGTAAGAGCGCGCCCGATCCTCCACGCTGCGTGACGTGTCGTCAGCCGCTGCCAGCGCCGGTAGCGCGGACAACTCCCGACTCGTGAGCACGGGAGCAAATAATCCGAGACGATTCCATTCCCGCAGTTCGTTATTCGACACACCGGAGGGGTAGGTGAAGTCGCGATTCATCTGGATCGTCTTCACGCCGAGCACGCCTCCCGCGCGCGCCGTATGGCAGGTCAGGCAATCCTGGCGGCTGGGGTAGTACCAGGTCTGCTGGCGAACCGTACCGTCGGCGCCTCGCACGGGAATGTCCTCGCTCAGCGCACCAGGCAATAGATCTGCGTCGCTGCCGTCGGCGCGCCATTTGTAAGTCACGCCGTAGACCGCGCCCGCGCCGTCGCGCACCAAGAGTCGAGTCTCCAGGCGCCGCTCCTCTCGCGGTTGCGAGACACTGGTGGGCAGAAAGAAGGTCTTCACGAATACCGTGCCGTTCGGAAACTTCCATTCGCCGGTGGCGGAGAACTCGATCTTGCCGCGCGGTATCGCTGCCCAGCGTGATTTGCGCGCGCCGTCGGACCAAAAGGCCACGATGAGATCGTACGGAATCAATCCGTTGTCGATCTGTAATCGCGCCACGTCGCTGAATGCACCGGTTTGCGAGAGCAGCAGCGGCATCTTGCCGGCGGCGAGATGCGGCATATTAAGATAGGGACGCGGTACGGTTCGCGCATGGCTCGGCAGCGAGAACCAGAGCGGCATCGTCATCGATAGTACTGAAATGAATAGCGTTCGCATGCGCATATTGTATCCCACCGTATCACCGCCCCGATCAGTGCTGGTAAGATCCGTAACGTTCTCCGGGCCGTAACAGCGCAGCGGCGAGCCGTATGTTAAACAAGGCGAGGCGACACATCAGTGATGGTTCCATGCGCATATTTGGCGGCAACAGCCGAATACCGCTATAAATGAATCGGGCGGACGAAGACCGTATTCTGCACGGGCTCTACTACCATCGCGAAGCCATCGATGAGGATTTACAGGTCAGCGGCGAGCAAATCCTGTGGCTCGCCATGCACCCGCTGCAGGTGGGCGAGGCGTGGGAGGAGAACGGGCAGCTGCAAAGTTTGGACATGGAGCAGTTTCCGGCCGAGATCCGCTCCAAGTTGATCGCGGCGAAACTCGAGCTGCCGCTGCGCTATCTGCAATATCGACGGCTCATCAAGTACGTAAAGCAACGCGATGCCACTCACATCGTGGCGGTGACCTTTGCCGGCGCGGACCGTGCCATCCGACTGCATTCGCGCCGCGGCCGACTGGATCTTTGGTACAAAGAAAACAAAGACGGTATCTTGGGCTTGGCAATCACGGCGTTGATATCCTTCGTGACGGCGCTTCTCACCGTGTTGGCGATCCTGCGCTAGCGGCTGTTAAAGGCAGGCTGCGTGGGCACTGTGGGCCCGTGCGTCACGGCCGAGGGCAGCTTGCCAAGCGTAGGGTCCTTGACCAAGTGCAGCTCGCGCGAAAACAAACCGCCCTGATTGGCGCGGCCGATGTAAATGATGGCGGTCTCGCGCAAGTCCTTGGCGAAGATGTCGGTCACGCGCAGCAGGCCGTCTTCGTCCAGTGAGTCCAACACCTCGTCGATCAACAACCACGGCGGCTTGTGCAGCAGCACCCGGGCAAACGCCACGGCTTGCTGCTCGTCTTCGCTCAAGTCGCGTTCCCAGCGTTGAACCTCATCGAGCATGGGCAATAGCCTCTCGAGAGACAAACGCTTTAGGCTGTCCTCGAATGTCTTGCTGTCGAACTGGGCGCCGTCGAGCGGGTAGGCGAGCACCTCGCGCAACGTACCGGGCGGCAGGTAAGGTGTGCGCGGCATGTACATCAGTTCCTGCTTCGCGGGACGGGTTACCGTGCCCGCGCCCCACGGCCACAATCCCGCCAACGCGCGAAACAGCAGAGTTTTTCCGGTTCCCGATTCGCCCACGATCAGCACGCGTTCGCCGGCTTTGATCTGTACCTGTTTCTCCTTCAGCATGGTGCAACCGGTGGGCGAAGCAATCTGCAAGTCATCGACGAGGATGGTGCCGGTGTCTCCCTCCTTGTATGTAATGCGACTGGCCACCTCGTGCAGCTTGTCGCTGTTGAGTACGGCGCGGCGAAAAGCCGCAACTCGCAGCAGCGTGGCGCGCCAATCGGCGATGGTGCTGAAGTTGTCGACAAACCACCGCAGCGAGGACTGCACTTGGAGGAAGGCGCCGGAGGCCAGCATGAGGCCGCCGAAAGTCAGGCTGCCGCCGAAATACAGCGGCGCAGCGACCAGTATGGGAGCCACAGTGGTGAACCAGCCGTAGCCCGCGGTTATCCAGGTCAGATTGGTCAGTCCGGTGACGAGCCGTTTGGTTGCTCGCAACACTGCGTTCAGGTCGATGTCGATGCGCCGTGCCTCATCGGCTTCGCCGGAGGCGAGCGCGATGGCATCGATATGCTCGTTGACGCGGACCAGCGAGAAGCGCAAATCCGCCTCGTGCGCATAGCGCTGCGCGTTGCGTTCAATGAGATTACGGCCAACCCACCAGCTCACCAGCGAGGCCGAGCCAGAGTAGAAAATGGCCGCCCATACCATGTATCCGGGGATCTGAAACTGCCTGCCAGACACGTGGAAGATGAAATTGTTAGACAGTGACCACAGAACCTCCACGAATGTGACCAGCAAAATCGAGGACTGCAACAGCCCGACGCCGAGGTCGGAGGACAGTTCCGTCAGATGGCGTGCGTCCTCGTGCATGCGTTGATCGGGATTGACGCCGACGGCGCCGGCATTGCTCAAACGGAATGCGCGGCCCGGCTCCAGCCAGGTTTGAATCAGATCGAAGACCAAGCCTTGGCGCAGTCGCAGTTTAAGAGTCTCCACCAGCCAACGCTGCCCGACGTTCAGCACCAACAGCGCCCCTGCAATCAAGCCGAATACACCCAACTGCCGCAAAAATTCGTGCAGCTCCTTGTGCGACAACGCGTCGTAGAACGGCTGATTCCAACTATTGAGCCGAATCTGGCCATACGCGGTCAGCGCGACCACGACGACCAGCGCGCCCGCAAGCCAGAACAGGATGTTGCGCACTGGTGCCGCCCATAATGCCCGCGCCATCATGCTCAGCTGCGGC
>Ga0182030_10003846_pt1 | contig 32040 bp, 28 predicted proteins | sample 812S3MmetaG_FD_121299 | JGI IMG/M metagenome (GOLD analysis project Ga0182030, IMG submission 121299) | Permafrost microbial communities from Stordalen Mire, Sweden - 812S3M metaG (Illumina Assembly) | ecosystem: Environmental > Terrestrial > Soil > Wetlands > Permafrost | place: Sweden... | reverse complement strand
CTCGTGGTGTGCAGCCAGGCGTTATGCTGAGATTTCAGCATCGTGACGATGCCTCGGGCAGCGAACCGGACGCTGCGCAAGCGTCCGGTAAACGTCAATGTGCGGGTCCCGTCGACAGTCATATGCGCAACAGCTCATCCGTGTGGGCTGTGGGCCCGTTAGCTTCCGCGCACGAACAGCTCGCTGCGCGATCGCAATCAAAAATGATGCTGAGGCTCAAATTCACAGCGTGCCTAACGTTTAATTAGACGACCGAATCGTCGTGAAGAAACGTGACGAAATATAACGAGCGACACACGCTGTACTCCTTGCGCAATGGCCGGGCCCGTCGATCTTCAGCGCTAGTTTACCGAAAGCCCCGAACGGCCGCATTCCGCGGCCGACAATTGTGGAGACCTGCCCGAGTTGGGCGCTGACCGGGTGTGACGAACATGCCGCGTATCCTCATGGAAAGGCCTCGTTTATTCACCGATAAAATGCAGCACCAGCGTGCGCTCGTGGGACCGACGGCGGTGTTCAAACAGGTATATTGCCTGCCACGTGCCCAAGGCCAGTTGCCCGTCGACCACGGGGATCGACAGGCTGACTTGCGTGAGGGCTGAGCGAATATGCGCCGGCATGTCGTCCGGCCCTTCATCGTCGTGGTCGTATCGCCCCGGTTCTTCGGGAACCAGGCGGTCAAAAAAAGCCGTAAGATCCGAGCGGACTTCCGGCGCGGCATTCTCCTGAATCAATAGCGAGGCGGAGGTGTGGGTGCAGAAGACGGTTAGCAGGCCGGTGCTCAGCACCTGATCTTGAACCCAGGCCCTAATACTCGCGGTACAGTCGATGAGGCCTTGACCGCGAGTCCGTACGCCCAAATGATATGTGGCCTGTTTCAATGCCGCGGGCTCTCGTCAAAGCCGGGCCCGGGTCCGGGCCCGCGCCTGTCGGGCTGTGCTCTTTGGTTCATGATGCCGATTCTACTTGCGGGCGGGGCCGACATTGTCTGTTTCTATTGGTATCGTGCTGGCTCATTAGGCGCATCGACATCATGAACCCGCATCTGATCGTATTCGGCGCAGGCTTGCTGGCAGGCATCATGAACGCTCTCGCGGGCGGCGGCACTTTCGTCACTCTGCCCGCGCTGATTTCGGTGGGATTGCCGTCGGTTCAGGCGAATGCGTCGAGTACCGTCGGCTTGTTTCCCGGCACGGCGGCCAGTGCGTGGGCTTATCGGGAGGGCTTGGGGCCGATCGGCACCGTCGCGCTGCGGCCGATGCTGTTCACCACCATCGCCGGTGGCGCGGTGGGGGCCTTGTTGCTGTTGTGGACGCCCAGCCGGACGTTTGACTTCTTGCTTCCGTGGCTGCTGCTGATCGCGACCGTGACGCTGGGATTCGGGCGGCAGCTCGGCGAGTGGCTGCGCCGCCGTTGGCATATCCGGCCGTGGGCGGTGCTGAGCGTCCAATTCGCGTTAGGGATCTATGGCGGCTATTTCGGCGGAGCCGTGGGCATCATGATGACGGCCTTGTGGGGACTGCTGGACAACCGAGAGATCAAAAGTCTGAATGCGCCGCGAACCTTGTTGGTGACTGCTGGGAATACCGCCGCCGTATTCATCTTCATCGCCGCGCAGGTGGTTCACTGGCCCGAGACGTTGGTAATGCTGGTGGGCGCGATCATCGGGGGCTACTCCGGCGCGCATGTCGGCCGTCGCGCTCCGCCGCGGGTGGTTCGTGCCGGAACCTTGTTGGTCGCGCTCGGGATGACATCGATGTTCTTCGCTCGGGCCTATGTCTGGCGCTGAGGAGGTTCTGCCCCAAGAGTGAAGTTGCCGGCGGACGCGAGATTGCGTGTGGTGCTCGCGTATAGTGAGGGCATGAGCCACGCCAAAATCAGCGACAGCACGGCGACGCCGCTGGGAACGGTGAAGTCGCACATTGCCCGGGGCGCGGCGCGCTTGCGGGAACTGCTGCAAAGGTATGGTGATGCAATCACCGTCGCGGCCGTGATCGCGGGGGATGGGCCGTGTCCATGCTCGTGGCGGCGTGGGTTTTGCTTCGCACGCACGCGCTGCGTCTCTGAAGCGACCGCGGATGGCGCGTAAGCCTAGGGTGCGTAAGGCGACGGCGCGTAGGCTGCAAGCAACCGCGACTCCCCAAAGCCGCAAATCCAAAACGGCTCGGACTCCAGCCACAGCGGCGCGCGTGCCGCCCGCCAGTAGCCAGGTAATTGGCGCGCTGCGCCTCCGACGATCCGTACCGCCGGTGCCGCGGATTCGACAGACGGCACCGATTGCACCGCCGGGGCCGCCGGTGCCGCGCCATGGTGTGGCGCGGGTCATCTCCAAGCTGGGATTGGGTTCGCGCACCCAGGCAGCAAAATGGGTGGCCGACGGACGAGTCCGGGTCAACGGCAGCCTAGTGAAGGATGCGGAGTTCGCCGTGCGGCAGGGGGTGGACCGCATCGAGATCGACGGTCAGGAGTGCGCTCGGGCCCCGCCAGTCGCCCTGATGCTGAACAAGCCGCGCGGCTTGGTGACGACAGCGAACGATGAACAGGGTCGCGACACGGTGTATCGCTGCTTGGACGATGCTTTGCTGCCCTGGCTGGCGCCGGTCGGCCGGCTCGACAAGGCGAGCGAGGGTTTGCTGTTGTTCAGCAACGATCCGGCGTGGGCGGCGCGCATCACCGATCCGAATACCGGGCCGCCGAAGACTTACCACGTGCAGATCGATCGGCTGCCGGATGCGGCGCTGCTCGCGAACTTGCAGAGCGGCACTCGCGTGGACGGCGAGCAGCTCACGGTGCGGTCGGTTCGCCCGCTGCGCGTCGGAGTCAGGAATGCGTGGTTGGAGATCATGCTGGAGGAGGGGCGCAATCGGCACATACGCCGGTTGCTGGAGGCCTTCGACGTCTCGGTGCTGCGGCTGGTGCGGGTGGCCATAGGACCGTTGCTGCTGGGTACGCTGGCAAAGGGTCGATGGCGGCTGCTCACTGCGCGCGAAATGGAATTGCTATGAAACGCGAAGCGGAATTGCCGTGAAGCCGGTGATCGCTCGCGATGCCGCGGCGCCGGGGCGGCGGCGATTCTTGAAGAACTCGGCACTCGCGGGCGGCGGTGTGCTGCTCGGGGCCGCGGGCTTGAATCTGGCGTCGCCGCGAATCTGGAGCAGGCCTCTGCCGCTCGAGCCGAATACCAGCTATTGGGCGCGCAGCCAGCCGCCGCAGAATCCGGCGCTGGCGGAAGATCTCGACGTCGATGTCGCGATCTTGGGCGGGGGCCTGACGGGACTGGCGGCGGCGTATTTCATTCGCCGGGCGTCGCCGCGCAAAAGCGTCGCGGTGTTCGAAGCCTTGGGTTGCGGCAGCGGCGCGTCGGGTAGGAACGGCGGCATGGTGCTGACCATGACCGCGGATCGCTACATGGATTTCAGCTCCTCGCCCGCCATGGACAAGCGGATCTATGATTTGACCGCGCAGAACATCAGTTTCTTGGCGGCGCTGAGCGCGGCGACGGGAGTGGATTGCGAACTGGAGACGAACGGTGCGCTGCAGGTGTTCAACGGCGCCGAGGATGCCGCGGCGGCCAAGGACTATGTGCGGCGCGCCGCGGCGCTGGGAATGCCGGTGGAATTCTGGGACGCACGGCGGGTGGCCGAGGCCATCGGCACCGAGGTCTACGAGGGCGGATTCTTCGATCCGCGCGGCGGCCATGTGCATCCGATGAAGCTCGTGCAGGTGTTCAAGACTGCTGCCGAGGGCGCGGGAGCGAGAATTTACGAGAATTCCAGGGTCGCGGCGGTGGAGGAAGGCGCGCAGCATCTGCTGCACATGGAGACCGGCGTCGCGGCAGGGAGCGATGCCGGGACGGGCAGCGGCGCCGCGGCGGGAAGCGGGCGCACGGGCGCGGGTCACACGGTGCGAGCGAAGTCATTGGTGCTGGCGGCCAATGCGTTCACTCCCAACGCGGGATTCTTGCGCAACTCGGTGGTGCCGCTGCGCGAGTACGTGGCGATCACGCGGCCCTTGAGCGACGCGGAGCTTGCGGCCATCGGCTGGCGGCTGCGGGCGCCGTTCAACGATATGCGCACGGAAGTGTTCTATTTGGGGCTGACCCGGGACCAGCGCATCCACATTGGGGGTGGCACTCCCCATTATGACTTCAACAACGGGTCCGGCGGTGCGGGAACGGCGGAGGCCCACGGGCGGCAACTGCAACGTGAGCTCGCGAGAATTTTCCCACGGCTGGCGGGCGTGGGACTCGATGTGCGCTGGAGCGGCGTCGTGGATTGGTCGTTGGACGCGTCTCCCTCGGTGGGCTGCACGGGAAGGCACCGCAATATTTTCTACGGCATCGGCTACAGCGGGCATGGCGTGAACCTGACCTCGGTGTTCGGACGAATCATCGCGGACTTGGAGGCGGGCCGGGGTGAGGCGTGGCGGGACTTTCCCTTCGTCAATGCGAGCTTGACCTATGTGCCGAACGAGCCCTTCCGCTGGCTGGCGGCGGAAGGCTCGCTCGCTTGGTACGGGCTGGTCGAATCAGGTCCGCGGTAGGTGCATTCCGAGCTGATCGAACAGGAAGCTGTAGATGTCGGCGGATTGATTCACGCGGATGGACAGCGAACTGCCGATGCCGTGGCCGGCGTGCGAATTGATGCTCAAGTAGATGGGTTGGCCCGAGTTCGTCGCTGATTGCAGGCGCGCAATCATCTTTCTCGAGTGGGCGGGATTCACGCGGCCGTCGGTCTCTCCCGTGGCCATGAAGATGGCGGGATACGCGGTGCCGTCCTTGACGTGGTGATAGGGTGAATAGGCGTACAACGCCTTGAACTGATCGGGATCCTTCACCGAGCCGAACTCGGTGGTATTGAACAGGCCGTTCGGATCGAGTTCGACGCGCAGCATGTCGTAGATGCCGACCCGGGAGACGACGGCGCGGAACAATTCGGGGTGCTGCGTGAAGGCGGCTCCCATCAGCAGGCCGCCGTTGCTGCCGCCGATGATGGCGAGGTGCGCAGGGTTGGTGTAGCGGTGGGCGATCAGGTATTGCGCGCCGGCGAGAAAATCGTCGAACACGTTTTGCTTGCGGGCGAGCGCGCCTTGTTGGTGCCAGCTTTCGCCGAACTCGCCGCCGCCGCGGAGGTTGGCGATGACATACACGCCGCCGGCATCGAGCCAGAGGCGGATATTGGCGCCGAGAAAGGAGGGCGTGAGGCTGATGTCGTAGCCGCCGTAGCCGTTCAGCAGCACGGGATTGGCGCCGTTGAGCGGCGTGCCCCTGCGGCGAATGATGTTGAGCGGAATCTTGGTGCCGTCCTTGGAGACTGCAAATTCGCGCAGGACTTCGCTGTCGGCGAAGGACACGGGGCTCGTTTGCTGCAGCTTGGTTTCCGACGCTTGGCCGGCAACTTCTTCGTAGCGCGAAAAGTACGGCGGTCGCAGGTAGGTGGCGATCGAATAGAGCACGGTGCCGTCGCTCAAGGGTTCGACTTCGTCGACGGCCGACAGGCCGGGCAGCGGTAGGGTGCCTTTGGGGTGGCCGGCGTGATCGAAGATGGCGACCCGCGAGGGACCGCCGATGAGTTCCCGGGCGTAGAGCGAGCGCGCGGTGACGGCGATGGGATTGCCGCCGGCCTGTCCCTCATTCAAGAGCACGGCGTCGGTCTCGGGTACCAGGACCGTGGCCTGCTTCAAGTCCGTCACGCCGGGCGCGAGCTTGAGCAGTTTTCCGCGCGGCGCGTCTTTGCGCGAAATCAAGTAGAGGGTGCCGTCCGCACCCACGGTGGCCGCGACCACCTGGTCTTCGAAATGCGTGAGTTGCCGGACGGTGCCGGCGGCATCGATCAGGTAGTGCGCGAATTGGCCGCCGTCGCCGTTGGCCACCGAGACCATCACTAGTTTCGGGTTGAAGCGATTCTCCAATAGGATTTCCGCCACTTTCGGAAATCCCTTGCCGAGGACATAGGTGTCCTGGCCGGAGTCGGTGCCGATGAGATGAAAATACAGCTGCTGGAAGAAGTGCTGTTCGGCGGCGGGGCGATCGGGGCCGGGGTATCGGGTGTACCAGAAGCCCTTGCCGTCGGCGCGCCAGGCGAGACTGCCGCCGCCGGTCGGATACTGCACGCCGGGAATCGGCGCGCCGATTTCCTTGCCAGAGGAGCTGTCGAAGACATGCAGAGTGCCGTTTTCGCTGCCATTTTCCGACAGAGATACGGCGATGAGCTTGCCGTCGGGCGAGGGCACGAACCAGTCGATGGCGGTGGTGCCGTTGGGGTTCATGGTATTCGGGTCGACGATGACCCGCGACGATGCGGGGTCGGCGTCGTCGGTGAGCACCGCGATCATGGACTGCTGCTTTGGCGGTTGGTCGTAGAGGGCGAAAATCCGGCCGCCGACGGACTTGAGGCCGTGATACGAACTGGAGGTCGCGGAAATTTGTGCGAGCAGCTGTTGGTAAATGGGCTCGCGCTGCGGCAGGGCATCGAGGTAGGCGCGGGTGCGCCGGTCCTGCGCCAGGGTCCAGTCATGCACGGCCGGGTCGGCGGAGTTCTCCAGCCAGCGATAGGGGTCCTGCACCTGTACGCCATGATAAGTGTCGCTGGCATCGTGCCGGGCGGTGGGCGGGGCGCCGACGTCGGCGGCGTGCGCGGCGGTGGTCGCGGCGCCGAGGGCGGCGATTGCGGTGAAGGCCGTGATAGTGGCGACGGCAGTGACGGCGTTGTGAGCGGTGACGGTGCGGACGCCGCTGGACGTGAGAATCCGTGCTGTGAACATGGGCGCTCCTTCAAAAAGCGGCGGGGTACACTCCGCCGTCCAACAATATGTTCTGGCCGGTCATGTACGCGGCGTGCACGCTGCACATGAAGGCGCAGGTTTGCCCGAACTCCTCCAGAGTGCCGAAGCGCTTGGCGGGAATCTGGGCCATGGCTTTGGCGGCCATGACCGATTCGGATTCGCCCGACTGTTTGGAGGCGGCGGCGAAGCCGTTGCGCAGGCGCTGGGTGTTGAAATTTCCGGGCAGAAGATTGTTGATGGTGACGTTTTTGTCGGCGACCTTGCGGGCGACCCCGGCCACGAAGGCAGTGAGGCCGGCGCGCGAGGCGCTCGACAGGTCCAGCCCCGGCACGGGCATCTTGACGCTGATGGAAGTGATGTTGACGATGCGGCCGAAGCCGCGCGCGGCCATGGGGTCGATGACCTTTTGAATGAGCTCGATGGGGGTGACCATGTTCATGGTGACGCCGGTGAGCAGCGCGCTTCGGTCGAGCTCATGGAAGTCGCGAAATGGCGGACCGCCGTTATTGTTGATGAGAATGTCGGGCGCGCGGCAGGCGGCGAGCAGCGCTTCCTGGCCTTCCGCAGTCGACACGTCCGCAATCACGGGCGTGACGTCGACGCCGGCGGCTTGGCGGATTTCCTGGGCGGTTTGTTCGAGCAGCGCGCGATTGCGGCCGTTGATGACCACCGACACGCCGGCCTGTGCGAGCGCGAGCGCGCAGGCTTTGCCGAGCCCCTGGCTCGATGCGCAAATGATCGCCGTGCGGCCGCGAATTCCAAGATCCATGAGCTCTCCCACCCGTTGAAAAAATTGTCAGATTTACAATAGCAGTTGCGCGCCCGGCCCACAGCGGCAGTCGATGCCTTTATTTGCACCGCAGCGCTTGCAATGATCGCGCAAGACCGTATAGCCGGTATAGGCTAGCAGTGCAACGAGAAAACGGGAGCCCTCATGACGATCACACGCATTCAGACCGGACCGCGGATGTCGCAGGCGGTGATACATAACAAAACGGTTTACCTGGCGGGGCAAGTGGCGCCTGGGGCTACCGTCGCGATCCAGACGCGCGAAATACTCGCGGGCATCGACGCGCTGCTGGCCGAGGCGAAGACGGACAAGAGCCGGCTGCTGGCGGCCACCATCTGGCTCACGGACATGGCGACCTTTGCGGAAATGAACGGTGTGTGGCAGTCGTGGGTGGTGCCGGGTGAAACGCCCGCGCGCGCCACGGTGTTGAGTTCGCACCTGGCCTCCGCGGAGTTCAAGATCGAGATTGCCGTCGTGGCGGCGCAACCTTAGCGGGCGGGGGCGCTCCGGGCTACCCTGCCGCCGCGCCGTCATTGCGTCTTGCCGACATGCTCGAGCTGCAAAATATCTCCAAGACCTTCGAGGGTCGATCCGTCCTATCGGACGTGAACCTGATCGTTCCCAAGGGCGCGACGCATGCGCTGATCGGCTCGAGCGGCTCGGGAAAAACCACGCTGCTGCGCATCACGCTGGGGTTGATTCCCTTTGACAAGGGCTACGTCAAGATCAACGATCAGGCGCTGCTGTCGTTCACCCAGGTGGAGTGGGCCGACCGCATCGGCTACGTTCCGCAGGATGGCGGCTTGTTCCCGCACATCACGGGGAAGAACAACGTGGCCTTGGTGGCGAAGCTGCGCGGATGGCGCAAGTCGAAGATCGACGACCGGGTGGAGGAGCTGCGCAAGGTGGTGGATCTGGATGCGGAGATCCTCAAGCAATTTCCGCGCGAGATGAGCGGCGGGCAGAAGCAGCGGGTCGCGATCATGCGCGCGGCGATGATGAATCCGGCGGTGATGCTGCTGGATGAGCCGATGGCGGCCCTGGATCCGCTCATCCGGCGCAGCCTGCAGCAGGAATTGAAGTCGATCTTCCAGAGGCTCGACAAGACGGTCCTGCTGGTGACGCACGATCTGGGCGAGGCGGTGTTCCTGGCGGAGCAAATCACCATGCTGCATGAGGGGAAAATAGTGCAGTCGGGCACTTACCGGGATCTGCTGCTGAATCCCGCGACGCCGTTCGTCACCCAGTTCATCAATGCGCAGCGGACCCTGCCCGACGCGGGGGACGTGCAGTGAGGGGCGGGGCCGCCGGTGCGCGATGTGCGATGGGCATCGGTGCTGCCGCCGCCACGGCGGGCAGCGTCGCGCGGCGTGGGGCGGCGGCGGTTGCCGCGGCTGCCATCGCGGCGCTGTCGCTGGCTGCGTTGTGGCCGCCGACTTGGGCGGCGGCGGCCGCCAACGGTCCCGTCGTCATCGGCGGCAAGATTTTCACCGAGAGCTATGTGCTGGGTGAGATCGGGGCGCAGAGCATCGAGGCGACGACGCACACGCCGGTTAACCGCAAGCTCGGCATGGGCAGCACGGGCATTTTGTTCGAGGCGCTGAAGGGCGGCGCCATCGACGTGTATCCGGATTACTCCGGGACATTAGCGGAAGCCATACTGAAGCGGCCGGATTTGAAATCTCTCGACGATATCCGGCAGGCTCTGGCGGCGATGGATCTGACGATTTCGGCGTCGCTGGGCTTCAACGACACCTATGCTCTTGCCGTCAAAGAGGAGTTCGCGGAGCAGCACAACCTGCATTCTATCGGCGACTTGATTCCCGTGCAGTCGGAAATCAAGGCGGCGTTCAGCTACGAATTCATGGATCGAAAGGATGGCTATCCGGGACTGGTGGGCAGCTACCGCTTGAAGTTCGATCCGCAGAAAGTCAGCCGCATGGAGCATAGCTTGAGTTTTCAGGCGATCGAGCAGAACGCGGTGAACTTGATCGACGTGTACTCGACGGATGCGAAGATCAAGAAGCTGCACCTGCGCCTGCTCAAGGACGACCATAATTATTTTCCCGTGTACCAGGCCGTGTGGGTGGCCCGGCAGTCCTTCGTCGAGCAGCACCCGAGAGAGTGGCAGGCGCTGCGCGGTCTGGAGGGGAAGATCAGCGAAGAGGCCATGCTCGATATGAATGCGCAGGCCGACATCGACAAGGTGGGCTTCAAGCAAATCGCGGCGCAGTTCCTGGGCTCCGAGACGCCGACCTCGGAGAGTTTGTTCAACGGCATCATGCACCGAACGCGCGAGCACTTGTGGCTGGTGGGCGTGTCGCTGTTGTTTTCAGTGCTGGTGGGCATTCCGCTGGGCGTGGCGGCGGTGCGTTTTCATGCGGCCGGCCAGGCCATTTTGCTGTCTAGCGCCTTGGTGCAGACCATTCCGTCGCTGGCGCTGCTGTGCTTCTTGATTCCGGTCTTCGGCGTGGGAACCAAGCCCGCGCTCGCGGCGCTGTGCTTGTACAGTTTGCTGCCCGTGGTTTTGAACACCTTCACGGGCATTCGCGCCATCAATCCGGCTCATCTGGAAAATGCGCGGGCCTTCGGCCTCAATCCGCGGCAGGTGCTGTTCCGGGTGGTGCTGCCGCTGGCGAGCCCGACCTTATTGGCGGGAATCAAGACAGCCACCATCGTCAGCATCGGCACGGCAACGCTGGCGGCGTTGGTGGGGGCGGGCGGCTATGGCGCGCCCATCGTGTCGGGCTTGGCGTTGAACGATGTACCCACCATATTGACGGGCGCCATCCCGGCGGCGGTGATGGCCTTGGTGGCTCACGGGCTGTTCGAAGTGTTGGGAGTTATATTAATTCCCGCGGGGTTGCGCCGCCGCCCTTGAGGCAAGCTCGACGCCGCTTCGTCAAACCGGAATGTTGGGCTATTCTTAGCGCCCTATAACACCGGATGGGGATGGAACATGCAGCAGCGTATGGCGGCGGGGTTTTGGTTGGCGGGAGTCGCGGCGGCCATCGTCGCGTCGTCGAGCTGGGCCGATGAGGCGGCGGTGCCCGCGCGGCCCATCGTGCTGAAGGCGGCGCACTTGTTCGATTCGGTCTCCGGCAAGCTGTCGGAGCACGGTGTCGTCGTGGTCTCCGGCAACAAGATCGTCGCCGTGGGTGCCGACTCGAAGATCCCCGACAACGCGCAGGTCATCGATCTGGGCGATGCGACCCTGCTGCCCGGCTTCATCGATGCGCACGTGCATCTATCGGAGGAGTCGAGCGTCAATTGGTACCGCGACTTTTTCGAGGGTGTGATGCGTTTTCCCGCGGAACAGGCGCTGTACGGCGCGCACTACGCGAAAATCACTCTCGAGGCGGGAATCACCACGGTGCGCGACGTGGGCTCGTCCGACTACGTGTCGCTGGGTTTGAGAAATGCCATCAATGCGGGAATGATTCCGGGTCCGCGCATGCTGGTGGCCAACTATGCCATCGGAGCGACCGGCGGCCATGCCGATCAAGCGCCGGTTCCACCGCAGCGCATGGCGGTGGCGGGACCCATCTTGGGCGTGTGCAATGGTCCCGAGGAGTGCCGCGAAGCGGTGCGCTACCAGGTCAAATACGGCGCCGATGTCATCAAGTTCATGCCTTCAGGCGGCGTGCTGTCGCTGTCCGACCCCGTGGACAATCCGCAGCTGACCCAGGAAGAAATGAATGCCATCGTCGCCGAGGCGCACAATTGGGGACGCAAGGTAGCGGCGCATTGCCACGGCGACCGGGCCGCGAAAATGGCCATAGCCGCAGGCGTGGATTCGATCGAGCATGGCAGCTTCTTGAAGGACGACACGCTGCTCGAGATGAAGAAGAAGCACGTGTACCTGGTGGCGACGCTGTTCGCCGGCGCGTGGGTGGGTGAGCACCTGGACACTTTTCCGCCGTCCATCGCGGTGAAGGCTCGTGCCGCCGCCGCTCAGGCGCAGCTGATGTTCCAGCACGCGGTGAAAATCGGCACGCCCCTCGCCATGGGCACCGACGCGGCGGTCGAGCCGCATGGCTTGAACGCGCGCGAGTTTTCGCTGATGACCAAGAACGGCTTGGCGCCGGAACTGGCGCTGATGGCGGGGACCGCGAACGGCGCCGACCTGCTCGGGCTCGCCGACAAGACGGGAACGCTGGCGGCCGGCAAGTTCGCGGACGTCATCGCGGTGCCGGGCAATCCGCTCACCGACATGAAGGCCACCGAGCATCCGGTGTTCGTCATGAAGGACGGCACCGTTTACGTGGGCGCGCCCGCCCGCTGAACTATCCGCGAAGCTGCCACAGCAAGAAGGCGTAGGTGTCGGCGGCTTCGCGGTCCTGCTGGGAGCGCGTCGAACCGATGCCGTGGCCGGCGTCGTAGTCGACGCGCAGCAGAATGGGCTTGCCGGAACTGGTCGCCGCCTGCAGCCGCGCCGTCATTTTCGCCACATGAAACGGCGCGACGCGCGGATCGGTGACTCCGGTGGTCAACAGAACCGCGGGATAGGGCGTGCCGTCCTTCACCGCCTGATAGCTGTCGATGCTCTTCAGGGCACGATAGCCGGCAGGATCGCTGATGGCGCCCCATTCGGGCTCCTCGCTGTAGCCTTCCTGCTCCATCACATAGCGCAGGGGATTCGACCAGCCCACTCCGTCGACGACCGCCGCGAATAAATCCGGCCGCTCGGTGAGGGCGCGGCCGACCGTGATGCCTCCCGCCGATCGTCCGCCGATGCCGAGGTGTCGGGGCGAGGAATATTTTTTCGCGCACAGGTCTTCGCACACCGCGATGAGGTCGCGCCAGGTGTTGGGCTTGTTGGCGAGCTGTCCGGCCTTGTGCCATTCGCGGCCGTATTCTCCGCCGCCGCGCACGTTGGCATAACCGACGATGGCGCCGGCGTCGACCAGCGCCAGAGTTTTGCCGGCGAACGCCGGAGTGTAGGCCGCGAGGCCGTAGGACCCGTAGGCGGAAATCCATGCCGGCGCACTGCCGTCGAGTTTCAATCCCTTGCGGTAGATGAGGGTGTAGGGAATCTTCACGCCGTCCTTGGCCACCGCGAAAAGTCGCGTGGCCTCGTAGGCGCTGACGTCGATCTTGGGCTTGGGCGTGATGCCGGTGTCGGCGACGACGCCGGCGGCGCTGACCGAATAAATGCCGGACGGCGTGAGCCAGCCCGCCAGGGAAATCAAGGCGCCGTCCTCGGCTGGCACGGTATACACCGAGCCGATGGTGCCGTCGAAGGGCAGGACGATTTCGCTGACGCGGCCGTCGAACCCCAGCTTTCGCAGGCGGCTGATGCCGCCATCCATTACTCTTAAGTAAATGCCGTCGTGAGCGCGCGAGAAGGTTTCGATGACGTCGGGCCCTTGCGCGACCACTACGCTCCCAGCCGTGATGTGGGGAGCCGCGGCGGAGGTCTTGACCACTCGGCCGCGCGGCGTGCCTTTGTTGACCAGCAAGTACAGGTCGTCGCCGTCAAGTTCGACGTCGGTGACCTCGTCCTCGAAGGCGGCAAAGGGCACCCATCGGGCGCGGTTTGCCATGACGCCGGCGAGCGGCGCGATGAAGCCGCGCGTTTCCGGGCGGACATCGCTGAGCAGCAGCAGGGCGTACTTTGATCCCGGGTAGGTGGAGATATAGGGAGACTGTATGCGATCAAAATCGATCCCGGCGACGAGCCCGCGCTTCATGAGCACGGGATCGGATTTGGGATCCGACCGCAGGCGATGGAAGCGTGCCTGGCTGTCGAGAAATCGCTCGGGGGTGCCGACCGCGCCGGTGAGCTGATTGTAGAAAAAGCCGCTGTTGTCATCGAGCCAGTAGGGACTGGCGGATTGCGTGTTCTCTATCCGCTCGGACAGGTCGCGGCCGTCCGCGACGGCGAGAATGTGCAGCGTCGAATCTTCGCTGCCGTTCTTCGACAGTCCATAGACCACGTACTCCCCGTTCGGCGATGCGCGCCACCAGTCGAGGGACACGTGCCCGGCCGGGCCGCTCATCAGGGTGGGATCGATGAGGACGCGGTCGGGACCGGAGGCGGCGCCTTGGTGGGCTTGCCGGGGTTCGCGGGTATCGCGGGACTCGCGGACGAAAAGCTTGTAGTTGTCGGCGCCTCGCGGGCGCTGCGTGAAGAAAATCCGGCCGCCCGCGCGCTGCACGCTGCTGGTCGAAGCCGTATCACCGGTCAATTGTTGGATGCGCTTCAGCAGCCCGGCCCGGGTCGGCAGCTTGTCGAGTATGGCGCGGGTGTGGTCGTTCTGGCCCTTGAGGTAAGGCAGCCAGTCCTGGTCCTTGTCGTTCTCCATCCAGCGGTAGGGGTCGCTGAGCGTTTCACCGAAGTAGGTATCGCGCACGACATCGATGCGCGCGACCGGAGCCTTCGGAATTCCGGCGCTGGTGGCCGCGGTAGCGGTGCCGGCCGCATTGGCGGCCGCCATAAGTCCCTTCGGCATGAGCGACATCGACAGGGCGCCGGCGCCGCCGGCGAGAAACTCACGGCGATCGAAAGCGATTTTCATTTTGTTCTCCGTCAACTGCTGCCGCCCGTGGCGAGCGGCAATGTACTCAAGAGTTCCGCGGCCCCATTCCACAACACTTGGATGCCGATGCAAACCAACAGGAACGCCGACAGGCGCACTACAATGCTGGTTCCCGTCGCGCCCATCAATCCTGCCAGGCGTGCGGAGTGCCGGTAAAACGCATAGACCAGCAGCGCGAGCAATGCCACTGCGGCCAGGGTCTCGACGAAGAACGCCAGCGACGACGCATGAAAGCCGCTGGGGCGGCTGGCGCCCAAGGAAATCGCGACCGAAATCGTTCCCGGACCGGTGGTCAGCGGCATGGTGAGGGGATAGAACGCCAGGCGGCTCGGCGATGCATCGATGGAGCGAGGAGTCGGGGTCTCGCTGCGCCGTTGTTCGGTGGCGTCGGGCGCATTGAGCATCCGCCACCCGGACATGGCGACGACGATGCCGCCCGCCACCCGCAGCACCGGAATGGAGATGCCGAAGAAGCTCAGTACGTAGGCTCCCACGTACAGCGACGCGGTCACGATGGAGAAGGAGTAGATCGCCACCCAGCGCGAAACTTGCGCCCGGACGCGCGGCTCGAACTCGCGGGTCGCGCCGAAAAAGATGAATGCGCCCGACAGCGGATTGACGATGGAGAAGAGCGCGCCGAACGCGAGCAAAAAAGTGGTCAAGTCAGCCCCCGCCGCCATCCTGGTCGCGAAGACGATGGCTGTCCGCGGCGACGAGGTCGAAGCCGTAGACGCGGCGCAGCTGCGCGATTTTTTCCAGGGTAAGGCGCTTGAAGGGCGGCTTGTTTTCCAATGCGTGCAGGGCGATGCCTTCGAGCAGATCGCCGAGCGACAAGTCGAGGTATTCCGCCAAACCCTTGAGCACCTTGAGCAGGCGCTTTTCCAGCCGTACGCCGGTCTGTATTCGCTCGACTTCGCGCGGAGCCGAAGGCGCAGGAGGCTTTTTGGCGGTCATGGAAATTCCAGTTCGAAGTCCTTGCGGGCAATGATCGCAGGTTTGCGGAGGACGAGCGCAAGTGGTACCTTGGTACCATTGTACCATGGAGCTGCGTCAATGCCTTCGATTCCACGCCGGCAAACCGGCCTTTTCCATCTCGCGGCACCGCTCGCAAGAGTACTGCCTTTGTTCACGGCACGGGGCGAGCGCGGTTGGGTGCCGGATTGGAATCCCGCAATGCTGAGCGGAGCCGAGGAAAGGGGCAGTGTGTTTCAGACTCGAAGCGGCGACGCCGCCGGCGATGACGGCGACGTTGGCGACGCCGGGCGCCACGGCGATGCTCGCGGCCGCGTGACGACATGGATCGTGATCGACCATCGGCCGAGCGAGGGATGCGTGAGCTATGCCCGCCTTGCCGAGGGTTCGAGCATGGGATTGGTCGATGTGGTTTGCGCGGAGGCGCCGGAAGGGGGCACCGACGTGAGCGTCGCGTACACGCTCACGCCGCTCAATGCGGAGGCTGCGGCAGACGTCGAGGAATTCCTGGCGCCGCTGCGATACCAGCGCATGATGGACGAGTGGCAGGCGGCGACCGGCGCGGCGTTGGCGCGAGGCGCGTAGCGCCATTGATGTCGACGCCTCCGCGGCCGGCCCGAGGCTTGCGGTCGGCGCGGCTCTCGCGCAAGCTTCCTGGGTGACCCTCCCAGCATCCGCCGAATGGTGATCCCGACCGCGCGTCCTTTGACGCGAATTCTCGGGCTCGGATTCGGTCTGGCGATCGCATTCGGCGGCACGGTCGGCGTGGGCATTCTGCGCCTGCCGGGGACGCTCGCCGCCGCACTCGGCGATTCGCGCTTGATCATCCTGTTCTGGGTTCTCGGCGGGGTGTATGCCTTGCTCGGCGCGGTGGCCGTCGCCGAACTCGCGGCCATGCTGCCCGAGGCAGGCGGGTTCTATGTCTATGCGCGGCGGGCGTTCGGCAACGGCCCGGGGTTCGTCGTCGGCTGGAGCGACTGGGTCAACCAGGTCGCCTCGATTTCCTACGCGTCGCTGACGGCGTCGGTTTTCCTGGGTACGCTGTGGCCGGCGACCGCGGGCGCGCCGCGCGCCGTCGCCATTGCCGTCATCGGCGTTTTCACCGCCTTGCACTGGGCGGGGTTGCGCATGGGCAGCATGCTCACCAACCTCATCAGCCTCACGGTCGGGTTGATGCTATTGGTGCTGGTGGTGGGTTGCTATCTGTCGCCGGCCGTCGGCGCGTCCACGGCGCCACCGTCGATTGCCTCCGCCGCCTCGCTTCCCTTGATGTCCTTTGCGATGCTCGCAGCCGTGGTGACGGCGCTGCGCTCGGTATTCGTGACGTACGACGGCTGGTATTCGCCCATTTATCTGGCCGAGGAAAGCACTCAGCCGACGCTGACTCTGCCGCGCGCCATCACCGGCGGAACGCTGCTGATCGCCGCCATGTACGTGCTCATCAACCTCGCGATTCTGCGGGTGCTGCCGCTGCCGGTGTTGGCGGCATCGTCGCTGCCGGCGGCCGACGCCGCGCGGCTGGTTCTGCCGCGGGGCGGCGTGCTGCTGGTGACCGTGATTTCGCTGATGACGGTGTTGAGCCTGGTCAACGCCACGCTGCTGATGACGCCGCGAATTCTGCTCGCCATCGGCCGCGACGGATTCTTTACCCGCAAGGCCGCGAGCGTCAGCGCAAGCGGCACCCCGCGGGTGGCTCTCGGCGTGACCGGCGCTGCCGCGGCGGTGCTGATCATGAGCGGCACCTTCGAGCAGATCATCGCCATCGCCGCGGTGCTTTTCCTGCTCAATTATGTGTCGGCCTATTCGGCGCTCATCGTGCTCAGGATCAAGGAGCCGGGGTTGCCGCGGCCGTACCGCGCCTTCGGCTTTCCTTATACGACGGCCATCGTGCTGTTGGGCTGCGTACTCGTGTGGATAGCGGCCATCATGGAAGATCGATGGTCCGCATTTTTCGCGGCGCTATTGCTGGTCGCATGCGCGCCTGTGTACGCCTGGGTAGCCCGGCGGCGACGCATCGATCGGGCGGCTGAGAAGGCGGTCTGAACAATTTCCGTGAGGATTGAAAAGATGAAGCAAGCGTCGCGCACGCGGTGCGGGTTCGGAGCGGCGATGCTGCTTGGAGTGGCGGTCACGGTAGGCGCTACGGCGGTCACGGGCACGACCACAGCCACAGCGGCGGCAGCGGACGCGGGTGCAGGGGCGCCGCCACGCGCCGATCAGCTCGCGTTTCGCGATTTGTACCGCGAGCTCATCGAAACCAATACCAGTCATTCGGTCGGCAGTTGCACCCTGGCGGCGGAAAGAATGGCGGCACGCCTCCGGGCGGCGGGCTATCCGGACTCAGACCTACATCCCTTTGCGGTGGCCGAGCATCCCAAGGAGGGAGGCCTGGTCGCGGTGCTGCCGGGGACCGACCGCGCCGCGAAGGCGATTCTCCTGCTGGCGCATCTCGATGTGGTCGAAGCGCGGCGCGAGGATTGGACCCGCGATCCCTTCACGCTGGTGGAAGAAGGCGGCTATTTTTACGGCCGCGGCACCTTCGACGATAAATCCATGGCCGCCGTGTGGGTGGACACCCTGATCCGGCTGCGCAAGGAGGGGTACAGACCTAAGCGAGCCATCAAGATGGCGCTGACCTGCGGCGAGGAGGCGGGCGCGGCCTTCATCGGCGCCGAGTACCTGGCCAAACATGAGCGGCAGCTCATCGATGCGGCGTTCGCGCTCAATGAATTTGCCTACGGGGTGCTGGATGCGCAGGGGCATCGCGTGGTCATGGAAATCGAGGCGGGCGAGAAAACCGACCAGGATTATCTCTTCGAAGTGACGAATCCGGGCGGCCACAGTTCGCGGCCGCTCAAGAACAATGCCATCTATCATCTGGCGGCCGGCCTGACGCGTATCGGCAACTATGTGTTTCCGGTGCAATTGAACGACACCACGCGCACCTACTTCAGCCGGATGTCCAACATCGTCGGCGGGGGCATGGGTGACGCCATGAAGGCTTTGGTGAACGATGCCGCGGACGCGAAGGCGGCGGCGACGATTTCAGAGGACCCGCGCCTGAACGCCATGCTGCGCACCACCTGCGTGGCGACTCTCATGAGCGCCGGCCACGCCACCAATGCGCTGCCGCAGCGGGCGCGGGCCAACGTCAATTGCCGGATTTTTCCGGGCGTCGCGATCGAGGACGTGCGTCAGACCCTGGCGCGCGTGGCTGCCGATCCGGAGATTTCGGTGACGACGGTGGAGCCGTCGGATCCCGTGGTGCTGCCGCCGCCGCTGACCCCCGCCATCATGAAACCCATCGAGCAGGTCACGCAGCGAATTTATCCGGGCATCCAAGTGGTGCCGGTGCTGCAGGCGGCCGGCACCGACGCGGTGTATCTCGCCGAGGTGGGCATTCCGACCTACGGGCTCAGCGGCATGTTCATCGACCCCGACCTCAGCAACATTCATGGTTTGAACGAGCGCATCCGGGTGCAATCTCTGTATGACGGCCGCGACTTTCTGTACTCGCTGGTCAAGGTGTACGCGGAACAGGTTCGCTGACGGCGGCGCCGCCGTCGGCGTTGACGGCGGGCTGCGCCACTGCGGGCCGTGCGTTACTTCGTGGCCTCGAGCACGGCTTTCACCAGGGGATCGGGCGAGTAGCGATCGCTGCTCGGCGTTAGCCCTAAGCGCACGACCACCAGTTGGCGCGAGCGGATGATGGCTACGCTTTGGCCGTCATGGCCTTCCATCCAAAAGGTGTCGGCGGGAATTCCGAAGGCGGCGTCGGGATTCTGGCCGGGCTTGCCGTCCGAGCCCCAGAGCCAGACCAGTCCCTGTCCATACTCGCCGCCGGAGGCAGCGACGGGTTTCGCCATCATATCGACGTAGCCGGCCGGGAGAATTTCCTGGCCCCGCCAGTTTCCGTTTTGCATCAGGAACAGTCCATATCTTGCCCAGTCTCGAGCAGTGGCATACATATAAGAGGAGCCGACCAGGGTGCCGTATTCATCGGTCTCCATCACCGCGCTCGTCATGCCGAGCGGCTTGAACAGGATTTCGGCGGGGTATGCGGCGCCGAGCGATCCCGCGGCGTCCTGCGCGATGCGCGACAGGATGTTGGCGGTGCCGCTCGAATAGCTCCAGAACTTGCCGACCGGATGCGCCAGGGGTTGCGCGCGCGCGAACTCGGCCATGTCCGGCTGCAGGTACAGCATGCGCGTGACATCGGAGACCGCGCCGTAGGCTTCGTTGAAGCGCAGGCCGCTCGACATGGCGAGCAGATCCGCGATGCGGATATGCTCGCGGCCGTCGCCGGTCGCGGGCCATCCACCCGATTGATCCAGACTCAGGCGGCCTTGTTTGACGAGCGCGCCGACCATGCCGGCGAGGACGCTCTTGGTCATCGACCAGCCGAGCAGCGGCGTGGCGGCGGAAAATCCGGCGCCGTAGCGTTCGGCGACGATGCGGCCGTGATCGACCACCACGATGGCGCGCACACCGGGCCCGGCGAGAGCGTCGTCGGCGAGCAGCCGATCGAGCGCGGGGCGGGTCTCGACGGTGCTTCCGTCGGGCCACGCGGCGTCGTCGACGGCGGCGGTCGACGTGCCGGCGGTGGTGCCAACCAGGCCGGCCCGCAGGGCAAAGTCGAGATCGCCGTCGGGCACCACGGCGCAGCCGGTGCCCGGCCTGGCGACGGCCACGCCATGGCCGACAAAGCCTAAGAGCCCCGCGCGCACCACGCGGTGTTGACGATCGACGGACACCTGCATCAGGCGAAGCAGCGCAATGCCGGGAGCTTGCACGTCGCTGCGCAACACCTCGTCGGGATCGCGGCCAGCGAGAAATACATTCGAGCAGACTATTTTCGCGGAGTAGTTGGCGCCGACCCGCAGGATGTCGGGCGGCTTAAGCCACAGCCCGAGCACCAGCGCCAACAGCAGCAGGCCGAAGGCGGTGGCGAGGCCGATGAGAGCTTTAACGAGGCGGCTGCGCGTGGCCATGGCGGTTTACCAATTGAGTTCGCCTAAAAATGCGGCGTAAGTTTTGATGCCGTCCCAGAGATTTCGCAGCCGCAGGTTTTCGTTGGCGGCGTGCTGGCTGTTGTCATGATTGACGATGGGGAGGCCGATCACCGGCACATGCAGAATCTCGGCGATCTCGTACAGCGGCACGCTGCCGCCCATCATGGGCATGACGAGCACCGGTCCCGCCGCCGCTTTGCCCGCGGCAGCGATGGCGGCCCGGCCCGCAGGCGCCGACAGATCAGCGCGAAACGCGGGGTACCCTCCGTCCCATTGCAGGCGGATCAAGCGTGGATGCGCGAGACGCGTGGCGAGATCGGGTTCGTCCGCAATCAAGGTCCAGCCGCGAGACTGCAGGAATCGCTCGACGGCCGCGCGCACCGCGGGCGGCGATTGATCCGGCACCAGCCGAAAATCGAAGGAAACCACGGCATTGATCGGAATGGCGTTGGCCGCGGACTCGCCGACCTGCCCGGAGCGGATGCCGCGGATATTGAGCGCGGGGCGCATCAGGCTGGCGGCCAGATTCTCGCCGCCCTCGGCGCGGCCGATGCCGAATTCGCGCTTCAGGTCAGCGTCGACCGCAGGCAGATTGCGCAGCGCGAGCTGCTCGGCGGGCGTCAGCGCGCGCACGCCATCCGCGAAGCCTGGAATCAGGATGCGGCCTTCGTCGTCGCGCATCTGCGCAATGAGGTTCGCGGCCATGCTGGCGGGATTGGGAACCCAGTTGCCGTAATGGCCGTCGTGCAAAGCGCGGATGGGACCATAGATCGTGGCGTCGAGCTGCATCACGCCGCGCGCGCCGAAATAAATCATGGGGCGGCGCGACTGGTGCACGGGACCGTCGCCGATCAGGACGAGGTCGGCGGCAAGCGCCGTTTGGTTCGCGCGCAGGATGTCGCCCAGGTGCGTCGAGCCGGCTTCTTCCTCGCCCTCCCAGAGCACTTTGACATTCACCGAGGGCGATCTGCCTGCCGCCTTCAGCGCATCGCACCCGGCGAGGAAGGCCACGATGGACGCCTTGTCGTCGCTGACGGCACGGCCGTAGAGCCGCCACTCGGGATCGAAGGGGCCGCGCGTGCTCTTCCAATCGACTTCGTGTTCGCCCGTATTCAGGGCGCCGCTTCGCATCAGGGGGACGAAGGGATTCGAGGACCATTGCGCCGGGGTGACGGGTTGCCCGTCGTAATGAGCATAGAAGACCACGGTGCGCTTCGCCCCCGGGCTTTTCAGCGTGCCGAATACCGCGGGCGGTCCGCCGTTCTGGGATTTGAGCTGCGAGACCTCGAAGCCGCGCTGCTGCAATGCCTGCTGCAAAAAATCGGCCGCCGCAGCAAGGCCGGCCGGATCGGCGGCCACGCTCGGCAGGCGGGTGAGCTGATCGAGCTGGCCGACGATGGCGGCTTCGTGGAGGGCGCGGTAGCGGTCCACTTGCACGTTGAGATCGGCGGCCTGCGTCGGGAGAGTGGCCAGCATGATGAATGTGCCGCCGATGGCGGCGGCGCTGACGGCGGTGGCCGCGCCGACGGCACTGGTGGCGCTGCCGGCGGGAGCGGCGGGGGTGGCGCTCTCGAGGCTCGCGGCGCGGGTAAACCACTTCATTGACGCTCCAAAGGCGGCGATGGCGACGCGCATCTTAACCAAACGGCTGGACGAAATGGCGCGAATTGCCCGAAGATAGGTCATGAACAAGTTCCTGCGCGCGAGTTTGGGCGGTTGGGTGTCGGCGGTGCTTTTCACTTCGAGCGCTTGGGCGGCGCCCGCGGGCGGTGCGTTCGAGCAGCTGGTCGATGACTTCGTGTTCGGCACGCTGGCGCTGTCGCCGACCACAGCCACGGGCGTCGGCTACCATGAGCACCACGGCGCCTCGCTCGAGGACACCTTGGACGATTTCAGCCCGGCGGGAATCGCGGCGTCGCGTAGCTTGGTTGGCGACATAGAGACACGCATCGCTCACTTGGACGGAGGCTCGCTCGATGCGGAGCAGCGCGCCGATGTCGACATCATGCGCGATGCGCTCGCGGCGACGCGGCTCGAACTCGAGGACATTCAGAGCTACCGGCACAATCCGACGACTTACGTGGAGCTGCTGGGCAACGGCTTATATTCGCCCTATGTGCTGCAGTACGCGCCGGCCGCGGAAAGGTACCGGCACATCATCAACCGATTGACCCAGGTGCCCGAACTGATCCGCCAGGCCGAGGCGAATTTGCAGGACTCTCCCGAAGTTTGGAACCGCGTGGCGCGCGACGAGAACATGGGCAACATCGGGCTCATCGACATCACCTTGCGCGACAACTGTCCGGGCGGCGAGCGCATGCGCTACGACCAGGCCGCTGCCGCGGCGATCGCGGCGCTGCAAGGATTCAATCATTGGCTCGAAGATCACCTTGCCGAGAAAAAGAGCGATTGGCGATTGGGCAAGGAGCGCTACGCGAAGAAGTTCCGCTATGTGCTGGCGACCGGGAAAACACCGGAGGCGCTGCTGGCGGAGGCCGAGGCGGATCTGGTCACGACCCGAGCCGAGATGGCGCGGCTCGCCGCTCCCAAAACAGTGGAACAGGCATTGGCGGACGTCGCGAGCCACCACGCGACGGCGGCGACGTACATGGCCGCCGCCAAGCAGTCGCTGGCCGCGGCGACGGCCTTCGTCAAATCGAAGGATTTGGTGACGCTGCCGCCGAATGCCAACTTGGAAGTGATCGAGACGCCGGAGTTCATGCGCGGCGTTTACGGCGTCGGCGGCTTCAACTCGGCGCCGAGCTTGGAGCCCAAGCTCGGGGCCTTTTTCTGGGTGACGCCCATCCCGAGCACGTGGCCGCAGGATCGGGTGGACTCGAAGCTGCGTGAATACAATGACTCCGGGATGCAGCACCTGACCGTTCACGAGGCGATGCCGGGACATTATGTCCAAGCGGAATACGCCAATGAACTGCAGCCGCGATCGCGCCGGCTGCTGCGCGCCATTTTCGGCAATGGCCCGTACGTCGAAGGTTGGGCGGTCTATTCGCAGCAGCTCATGGCTGAGCAGGGGTATTTGGGCGACACACCGGGCTACAAGCTCACGCTGAAGAAGCAATTGCTGCGGGTACTGGCCAACACGATCCTGGATGTGCGGCTGCAGACGATGGGCATGACCGACCAGGAAGCGCTGGATTTGATGACCAAGAATACCTACCAGGAAACGGAAGAAGCCAACGCGAAGCTGCAGCGGGCCAAGCTCTCGTCCTGCCAATTGCCGACGTATTACGCGGGATACAAGGGCTGGCTCGCGGTGCGCGAGCACTATCAGGCCAAGCACGGAGCCGGGTTCAAGTTGAAGGAGTTTCACGAGAGCGCGCTCAAACAGGGCGCGGTACCGCTGCCGGTGCTGGATCGTTTGCTGCAATAGCCTATACTTCGCCACGGATCACCGATGTTCTTGAGGCGCACCCAATGAACGCAAATCTCAAACCGGTCGGCAGCGCGATCGATGCCGCCGCCCAAGCCCGCGTCGATCTGGCGGCCTGCTATCGGCTGGCGGACCGCTTCGGATTGAACGAGGGCATCGACAATCATCTGACGCTGATGGTGCCGGGCTACTCGGATCGATTCTTCCTCGCGCCCTTCGGCATGCATTGGTCCGAAGTGAAGGCCGGCGACTTCATGGTGGTCGACTTCGACGGCCGGGTCGTGAGCGGGCAGGGATTCGTCGAACCGACGGCGCTGTACATTCATCAGCCGGTGCATCGCCTGTCGCCGCAGGGCCGCTGCGTTTTGCACACTCACATGCCGTACGCGACCGCGCTGTGCATGCTCGAGAATCCGCGTCTGGAGATGGCGGTGCAGAGCGCCCTGGGATTTTTCGAGGACGTGGCCTATGACGCGACGTACAACGGGCTGGCCTTCGATGTCACCGAGGGCGAGCGACTGGCGCGGGCGCTTGGACCGAAGTCCGTGCTGATGATGGCGAACCATGGAGTGCTGGTGGTCGGCCAAACGGTACCGCAGGCTTTCGAGCGGCTGTATTTCCTCGAGCGTGCTGCCCAGGCGCAGATCATCGCGTTGTCCAGCGGCCAGGCCTTGCGGCTCATTCCGCAGCCGACGATCGAGATGACGGTGGCGCAGTTCGGCGCCGGCGCGACCGTCGGCGGGCGCGACCGCGCCGATCTGCACTTCGATGCCTTGAAGCGGGTTCTCGATCGAGCCAAATCGGATTACGCCAGCTGAACTCGCCAGTCCTAGCGTCGGTCGACCCGGCGCGGGCCGCCCGCAGCCCCATCGTTTTCCTATTGGCGGCTGTTCTCTTCATCAACTACGTCGATCGTGGCGCATTGCCGACGGCGGCGCACTTGATGCAAGGCGATCTGAACTTGAACCACGTTCAGATGGGCATGTTGATGTCGGCGTTTTTTTGGACCTATACCATCTCGCAAATCCCGGTCGGCTGGCTTGCCGAGCGCTTCGGCGCCCATCGAATCCTGGCGGCGGGACTCACCCTCTGGGCAACGGCCACCATTCTCGTTGGGTTTGCGCACACCTTCGCAACGCTGCTGGTGCTGCGGCTGATGCTTGGATTGGGCGAGAGCGTAGGTTTTCCCGGCGTGGCGAAGATCATGGCGGCGATCGTACCCCCCAAGGGTCTCGGCACGGCGAACGGCATCGTTGCCTTCGGATATCTCTCCGGCCCCGTGGTGGGCACCCTCGCGGGCGGTCTGTTGATGGCGCGCTATGGCTGGCGTGCGGCATTTTGTGTGTTCGGCGTGCTGTCCCTGCTGTGGCTGTGGCCGTGGTCGCGCGTCGCGGGCGAGGTGCGCACGGTGGTACGAACCGAGGCGAATGACGATTCGCCGACTTGGTGGATGATTCTCCAACAGCCCTCGCTGTGGGGCACGGCGCTCGGGCTGTTCTCGAGCAACTATGTATTTTATTTCATGCTGACCTGGCTGCCCTCGTATCTACAGACCGAGCGTGGCTTCTCCCTCGTCGGCATGGCCTGGATCGCCACCAGCGCGTACATGGTCAACGCGGTCAGCGCCTTCGTGGCAGGGTGGGCCATCGATCGTTTCCTCGCCCGCGGCGCATCTGCCAACGTCGGCTACAAATCCGTGATGGCGGTGGCGCACCTGGGCTCGGTGGTCTGCATGCTCGCCATGGCCATGGGTTCGCCGCGGGTGGCGTTGGTGAGCTTGTTCATCTACCAAGCGCTGTGCGGAGCGTCCTCGCCCGGCATCTATGCCATGTGCCAGATCCTCGCTGGACCGCGTGCCTCCGGGCGATGGGTGGGTATTCAGAATTCGCTCGGCAACCTGCCGGGCATCGTCGCACCCTGGCTCACCGGCTGGATCATCGAGACGACGGGGCATTACACCAATGCGTTCTTGGTGGCGGCCGCGGTAAGCCTGCTCGGATTGATCGGGTGGATCTGGATGGTGCCGAAGCTCAAGGAACTGCAATGGAATCGTGGGGTGGCGGAGGGGGCGTGACCGACGCGGGCAGGGCGGTGTTCCTGAGCTACGCGTCCCAAGACGCCGATGCAAGCCAGAACCTGTGCAATGTGCTGCGCGCCGCAGGCATCGAGGTCTGGTTTGACCAGAGCGAGCTGCGCGGCGGGGATGCCTGGGATGCGTTGATCCGCAAGCAGATCAAGGGCCGCTACCTGTTTGTGCCGATCATCTCGGCCAACACCCAGTCGCGCGAGGAGGGCTACTTCCGGCGCGAGTGGAACCTCGCCGTGGCGCGCAATCCGCTCGATACCGGTTCACTTTATACTCTGGGTTGGCTTCTGTTCTTCGGAGGGCAGCTCAAAGAAGCGGCCGCCATTCAGCAACGGCTGATCGAACTCGACCCGGCCTTCATAAATGCGCACTCTTACGCAGCAAAGACTTCACTTCTGATGGGCAAGAAATCTGATGCGCTCGCGGAGGCGCTGAAGGAGACCGAGGAACTGAACAGGCTTCCCAGTCTTGCGCTGGTCTACTGGGCCATGGAGCGCAGGACCGACGCGGACGCGGCGCTGCGACAGCTCGAGAGCAAATTTGCCCAAGTCGCCGCTTACGACATCGCTGCCGCGCATGCCTACCGGGGGGAAACGGATGCCGCAGTCATATGGCTGGAGCGGGCGTACGCGCAGCGCGACGGCGGCATGGTACTCCTCAAAGTGGATCCGCTGCTGCGCAAGATGAACCTTCCGGAGTAGCTACTGCTTGATTTCCACCAGGATTGCTTCGACATCATCAAGTGCTTCGTCTGAATGCGTGACAGGCGGCCGTATGAGCGCCTCACCGGTTTTCAATTCGGCGATCTTCGTGGTGCCGTCAGGCATCGTATATTTGACCTTACCCCCCTTAACCACATAAACCACGGCGGACGGGTGGGAATGCATCGGAGTCTTGTCTCCCTTGGACGGAGCGTAACGCAACACCCGCACTTTTCGGTCTTCCGCGAGCACCGTCAAATGCTTCAGACCATATTTCATCGCATCCTGCCCGAAAACCGTGGGGCAGGAAAATAGCAGGCACGACAAGCTTAGCGCGGCGACTTTATTCACTTCGAAGATCCCTTGGTTAACGACGCTTCCACGTGACGACGATGATCTCATCTTTCGCCATTCCGCTGCCGATATCAATCTTGTAGACCTCTGCCACGTCCGTTCGCATGACGCTGATGTCGGCCGCATCTTTCGGTCACAGGCCGTAGTATCGGTCAAGGGTCGCTTGACGCTCACGTCACCAGTTGGGATTCGGCAATTGGCTGAAAACCTCGCGAAGCGCGAACCCCCAGCGCTTACGCAGCATCGTGAAATATTCATTGTCCAAATCGATGCTGATGTGCGTGTTCAGCTTGAATTCGTCGCGCCGAATGATGGCGAGGTCAAGCGGCGGCCCCACCGACAAATTGGACCGGATGGTCGAGTCCATGGAGACGAGCGCGCACTTGGCCGCCTGCGCCAGGCTGCTGCTGCGGGAGATGACGCGATCGATGATGGGCCTGCCGTACTTGGATTCACCGATCTGAAAGTAGGGCGTGTCGGAGGAAGACTCGATGAAATTGCCGGCGGAGTAAATATGGAACAGCCGCGGCTCTTCGCCATTGATCTGCCCGCCGAGAATGAAGGTGCCGTTGAATTCGTGGCCATGGTCGTTCAGGGACTCGGCGTCGCGCTCATGGATTTTGCGCAACGCATCCCCCACCACGCGCGCGGCATTGAACATGTTCGTGGCTTGGAACAGGCGCGACGGTCGATCCGCACCGTCCGCGGGCTCGTGCAGCAGATTGACCACGGCCTGGGTGATCGCGAGGTTGCCGGCCGACATCAGCACCAGCACCCGATCGTGTGCGCGGTGAAAAGTCGACATCTTTCGGAATGTATTGATCTGATCGACACCCGCGTTGGTCCGTGAGTCCGACAGCATCACGAGACCGGTGTCGACCAGCAAGCCGACGCAATAAGTCATGGACTTAAATTCTACATGACTACTGTTGCTGTTGTGCCGACTCCGTCACAAGCACGTTCGCTTCCATCTTCTCGCTGCCGCCGCCCTGTCTCATTCCGCGCACCGGCGCGGCATCCAAGTAGTCGCGGCCGACGGCCAATCGACAATAGGTGCCCACCGCGGGACGCTTATGAGTCACGTCGATGCTGTGCCAGCCGATATCCGCGCCCAGCCACACGTCCACCCAGGCGTGGCTCGCGGCATCGTCGGCGTCGCCGGTATATAGATAGCCGCTGACGTAGCGCGCCGGCATTCCGACGGCCCTCGCAGAGGCGAGAAACACATGCGCATGGTCCTGGCACACGCCTTCGCCGCTGCTGAACGCCACTGCCGCGCTATCCTGCACATCGCTGGTTCCCGATCGGTAGCGCACGGCGCCGAACACCGCTTCGGCCAGGGCTTGGGCGCGGGCGCGCGGGTCGACGAGCCCGTGCAGCGCGCCGTACGCAAAGGACCTGATGTCGTCATTGGGAGCGGTCAATTGAGTCGGAGCGAGATAGGCGAGCGGAGACAGGGGTCCGTCTTCCTGGCGGCCCTCGCTGTCGACGGTTTCGACCACTCCGCGCACCACGATCTGAATTTCGCGATGCGGCTCTTCGATGGTGAGCAGGTGGGAAATATTGCCGTAGGCGTCGACTTGCTCGAGGCGCCGGCCGGGGGCGGTGATGATCCACGACAGAGCGCGTTGATTCTGATCGCGGCGCGGCGTCAGATGGAGGCTTTGGACGCTGTATTTGACCGGCCGCTCGTATCGGTAGCGAGTCTCGTGCCGAATGTGCATTTGCATGGGGCTCACGCCTCCGCTGGGGGTAACAGAAAGTCCGTTGCGATGCGCTCGCCGAGATCGCGGACGCGCGCCAGGAATTGCTCGAGAAACTGCGGCAGTCCGCCCGCGGTGATTTCCTCCATCCGGGTGAAATGCAACATGGCATGCATTTCGCCTGCGCGGCGCTCGGTCTCAGACGATTGTTGATTCGCGACCGATTTGAGGTTCTGGTAGACCTCCTTGCAGCAGCGCAGGAGCGAGCGCGGCATGTCGTCGCGCAGGATCAGGAGTTGGGCGACCTTGAACGGCGTGACGACGTCGCGGTAGACCCGCCGATAGATTTCGAATGCGGAAAGCGCCCGGAGCAGCACGCTCCACTCGAAAGGGTCCGGAACTTCTTCGGCCTTGGCGCCGGGCACGAGGTCGCTTTGATGCGCGGTCAGAATGCGGGCCGTGCTGTCGGCGCGCTCGAGGAATGTGCCCATTCGCGAGAAGTGGAAGGCTTCGTCGCGCATCATGGTGCCGATGGTCACGCCGCGGGTGAGATGCGAGCGCTCCTTGACCCATTCGACGAATTGGCCGATGTCGGTGGAGGGCGAGCGCCGCGCCGTCAGGGAGCGTGCGTCCAGCCACGTGGAGTTCAAAGTCTCCCAGAGCTCCGAAGTCAATGATCCGCGCACGGCACGCGCGTTCTCGCGGGCCGATCGCAGGCAGCTCACGATGCTGCCGCTGTAGTCGCGATTCAGACTGACGAACTCGAACACCGCACGTGGCTCGATCGTCTCGTGGCGCTCCTTGTAGGCCTCGGACATGTGCAAGGCCGTCATGGTCGAGCGCAGAGACTTCGCGAGGGTTTCGACGGAGTGAGGCAGCAAGGACATTCGATAGTGCGCGTCGACCAGGCGCGCCAGGCTCTCCGCGCGCTCGATGTAGCGCGACATCCAGTACAGGTGATCGGCGGTGCGGCTCAGCATCAGTTCTCGAGCACCCAGGTATCCTTGGTGCCGCCCCCTTGCGAGGAATTGACGATGATCGACCCGTCGCGCAGCGCCACGCGAGTCAATCCACCGGGAACGATGGTGACATCGCGGCCCGACAGCACGAACGGGCGCAAGTCGATGTGGCGCGGCGCGAGGCCGAGATCGGCGAATGTGGGACAGGTGGAAAGTGCCAGCGTCGGCTGGGCGATGTAGCGGTCGGGGGCGGCGATGATCTGCCGGCGAAAGTCGTCGATTTCGGCCTTGGTGGCGGCGGGCCCGATGAGCATGCCGTAGCCGCCGGCGCCGTGAACTTCCTTCACCACGAGTTCGGGGAGGTGGGCGAGCACGTAGTCCTTGTCTTCTTTCCTGCGCAATATCCAGGTGTGCACATTTCCGATGATGGGAGATTGGCCCAGGTAGAAGCGGATCATCTCGGGCACGAAGGGATAGATGGATTTGTCGTCCGCGACGCCGGTGCCGATGGCATTGGCAATGGTAATGTGGCCGGCGCGATAGGCCGTGAGCAGGCCCGGGACGCCGAGCATGGAATCAGGCCGGAACACCAGGGGGTCCAGGAAATCATCGTCGATGCGGCGATAGATCACGTCCACGCGCTGCGGGCCCTGCGTGGTGCGCATGAATACCGCTTCGTCGTGAACGAACAGGTCCTGGCCTTCGACCAGCTCGATGCCCATTTGCTGCGCCAAAAACGCGTGTTCGAAGTAAGCGCTGTTGTGGGCGCCTGCCGTGAGCAGGACGACGGTCGGGTCGGCGACCCCGATGGGCGCGACGCTGCGCAGATTGTCGAGCAACACGTCGGGGTAGTGGTCGACCGGCGCCACGCGGTGGCCGGAGAACAGCTCGGGAAACAGCCGCATCATCATCTTGCGGTTCTCGAGCATGTAGGAAACCCCGGACGGGACCCGCAAGTTGTCCTCGAGGACGCGGAATTCGCCGGCATCGTCGCGCACGATGTCGATGCCCGCGATGTGGGCATAGATGTCCCCGGGCACGTCGACGCCCTGCATCTCGGGACGGTATTGGGAGTTGCAGAGAACCTGTTCAGCGGGGATGACGCCCGCCTTGAGAATTTGCTGATCGTGGTAAATGTCGTGGATGAAGGCGTTGAGGGCGCGGACTCTCTGCTTCAGGCCGCTCTCCAGCTGAGTCCATTCCGAGAGCGGCAGCACCCGCGGCACGATGTCGAAAGGAATCAACCTCTCGGCGCCTTCCTCCTGGCCGTACACGGCAAACGTGATGCCGACGCGATGGAAAAGCGCATCCGCCTCCGCGCGCTTCTGCGCCAGGCGGTCCGCGGGCTGGCCTTCGAGCCATCGTGCGTAGCGCTGGTAATGCGCGCGGGACGCACCGTCGTCCAAACGCATTTCGTCATATGGTCTGTTGGCCAAAAATCCCCCTCAACCGGAAATCGAGCGAAATCCGTGCCAGAACGGCGCGTTCCGCCTCAATCATGTACTTACCCGTAGGGCGCTGCAAACGCGCACCAACACATGGCGCGGCTGGTTTCGGCAAGCGCGACTTTGGTGCGCTCAGGGTTCCAATCGACGGGCGAACGCATCGGCCGCGGCGATCAAGGGGTCGCCCGGAAATCGAACTGGAAAATCCGCCAGCAAACTGCGAGCGACCCGGGGTGCTCCGCCGCCCTCGGCGGCCATGCGGGCGATCTGCAGAGTGGCCGCCGCGGATTTGGGCCGGAACGATGGGTCGACGGCGATTCGTCGCGCCACCGCGTCGAGCGCTTCGCCGGTTTGTTTGAGGGTGAGGAGCCGATCGACGTAGTCCTGAGTCAAGCGCGTCACGTAGCGCGCGTCTCCCCAAGCGGCGACGCCGGCGCATAGCCAGCGGTAGTCTTCCGGTGCGTTGCCGCGGGCGGTCAACCAGGCGTGGAGCTGTTGCCAGGCTTTGACGTGCGAACCTGCGCGCATCTGGCCATAGGCTTCCGTCACCACTCTGTGGTTCTCTCGGAGCTCCTCGGCCTTCAGGCGCTCGCGAGCACGCTCGGGCGACACCGCGGTCTCGAGCCCGAGTTCATGGCGTCTTTCGTATAGGGCGCCAGCCAAAACGCTGAATACGGACAGAATGCAAAACATATAAATGGCGATTGCCAGCGGAAACCAGACTTGAAATCTTGCAAGGAGCGTTATAAGTAGGGCGTAGCCGGCGATGATGGCGAGAACAAGGGCATACATGGGACCCAACCCTAAGACCATGCGTACCCAGGCCACGGGATTCGCCGCCTTGAAGAAGTGCCGCTCCAGGCCCAGCACGGCCACCGAGGCGGGCATGAAAAACAGCGCCGTGCCGCCAATGATGATGGCGGCCGTCGAGCCCATCCACTCTTTCGCGTAATGCACAGCGATGTAAATCAAGCCTAGAATCGCAAGCTGGGCGAGCGGACGCTGCTCGTCGATGGGATTGAGCATCTTGATGTCCAGAGTCGGCGGCTCGTCGTAGCCCAAGACTGTGTGGTCAAAGAGAATGTATGCGTACTTGAAGAACCAGGACAGTAGTATGAAGGCCAGGGGAATGCCGGCGATTCCGGCCTTCGAGGCCACGAAGAGAAGGATCGCGAATACGACCAGGACGCCGGCGGCTCCGCCGCGCACTGGGCGAATCAGGTGGCGGGCCATTTTTAGATTGGGGTGATCCATTGGTTGGCGGCTGACCTGGCGGGGTGTTAGAACTCCTGCGATGCGGGG
>Ga0182030_10003844_pt1 | contig 32055 bp, 24 predicted proteins | sample 812S3MmetaG_FD_121299 | JGI IMG/M metagenome (GOLD analysis project Ga0182030, IMG submission 121299) | Permafrost microbial communities from Stordalen Mire, Sweden - 812S3M metaG (Illumina Assembly) | ecosystem: Environmental > Terrestrial > Soil > Wetlands > Permafrost | place: Sweden... | reverse complement strand
GCCGTTGTTGGGGGCGATCTCGGCGGACAGGTCGTTGCCGTCGAGTTGGAGGAAGGCCACGTTGCCCCACGTGAACGACCGGACCACCGGCGAGCCCGAGGTGGAGTCGTAGGGCTGGGGGAAGCGGGTCACGAAGCCGGCGTAGCCGTCGTCGGTCAGTGGCTCCATTTCGTGGTTGCCCACCCCGGGAAGCCACGGGACGGACTGGGCCGTCGGGCTGATGCAGGAGAAGTAGCTGTCCCACGCCGAGGGCGAGTACGAGGGCTGGGACCCGCCCGGCTCGGGGAGGAGCACCCCGCCGCTGGCATAGCTGAGGTCACCGGCGATGATGGTGAACTCGGGGGCGAGGCCGGCGATCATCTGGGCGATGGGCGACGTGGTCAACGTGTTGGTCGCTTCGTCGCCGGTCACGGCGAAGGTCCACGGCGCGGTCGGGTTCGCCTGTCCCGTGGTGAACGTGGTGTCCGGCCCCCACGTCACCCCATCGTTGCTGACCGAGTAGTGGTAGGTCGTGTCCGGAGCGAGCCCGGTGAGCTCCGTCTTCAGGTAGAGCGTGTCGTCGACGTCTCCGCTGTTCGGCGTCCAGGGGGGGGTTGGCCGGAATGGGCACCGTCACCCCGGTGGCCGTGGCGACGTTCCCGTAGGCGTTGGACAGGCCCCATCTGACCTGGGGACTGGGAGCCACGCCCGGGGTGTTGTAGCTGCCCGCCGACCAGTTGATCCACATGTCCGCGGTCGGGTCGGCGCCTAGGATATCCACTGGGACGGTGCAAAGGGGCCCGCGGCGAAGGCGGACGCCTGCTTCCAGAACAGGGGTCCGGCTGCCGCCGCGGCCGCGCCGATCGCTCCCGCCTTCAGAACCGTCCGACGACCGAAACGCCTCCGCAGGAAATCGTGCATCTCCTGAGGACGCATGTCGGGAACGAACTTGTCCGGGATTTCGCCATAAGGGGTGGCCATGCGTCCGCACAGTAGAGAGCGGGGATGACCAGGCCGTTACGGATCTGCGACGTCGGGAGGAACTCACGGAGAACCTTTGGCTCCCTGTTTCGGAACGGGAGGTGACGGGTTCCCGAAGTTCCGGTGACGCCACCGTGACCTCGACAGCCGTGACCGGCCGTGCGATTCTCCGGCTTCATGGTCCCGACACCCCAAGTCGCCTACGCTACGGCCAACGGCGGGGGCAGGTGTCCCCTGGTCACCGATGAGGCCGAGGTGCAACATGCGGAAGAAACTGACCCTGCTCGGTGTGGCGGCTGCCCTGGTCGCGGCCGTCCCCGGGCTCGTCGGGGGCGGGGTGTCGGCGGCCGCCACCGCGCCGGGGGATGCCACGGTGACCATCGTCCAGGGACTTCCGGCCAGCCCGGTGGTCGATGTCTACATAGGCGGCACCGAGGTCGTGGCGGGCTTGAAGTTCGGGACGGTCAGCCCACCGCTGTCGGTAGCTCCGGGCACCTACCCGGTGGCGATAAAGGCTGGCTCCTTCACCCTCGTGAGTGCCATCGAGACGTTCTCTTCAGACGAGAACGCCACCATCACCGCCAACCTGGACACCACCGGGGGTTCGGACCTCAACTTCTACCAGAACCCGACTGCCCCGACCGCGGCCGGAAGTGCCGCGGTGCTGGTCCGACACACGGCGAATGTGGGCGCAGTCGACGTCTACCTCGGTTCGGACCAGGTGGCCAGCGGGCTGACCAATGCCACGTCGGCCGGACCCGTCGCCGTCCCCGCCGGCACGGTGCAGGTGTCCGTCACGACGAGCCCCTCGACGTCGCCCTCGCCCGCGCTCATCGGGCCGGTCGGCCTGTCGCTCCACCCGGGCGACGTGTACATCGCCTACGCCATCGGGGACAGCACCGCGTCACCCAGCACGCTCACCGCGGTGGTCCAGAGTTACGCAGTCGGACAGACCAAGGTCGGCGGCGGGTACCGGCTGACCAGCGCGAACGGGCAGGTCGCCTGCTTCGGCGGTGAGCAGTGCCTGGGCAACCTCACCGGGCTCCACCTGAACGCCCCGGTCGTCGGCATCGCGTCGACACCGGACGGCGGCGGCTACTGGCTGGTCGCCTCCGACGGCGGCGTGTTCAGCTTCGGCGACGCCCACTTCTATGGCTCCGCCGGCAACATCCACTTGAACGCCCCGGTCGTCGGCATCGTCCCGACCGCTGACGACGCGGGCTACTGGCTGGTCGCCTCCGACGGCGGCGTGTTCAGCTTCGGCGACGCCCACTTCTACGGGTCGACCGGCAGCCTCCATCTGAACGCCCCCGTGGTCGGCATCGCCACGACGACGACGGGGAACGGCTACTGGCTCGTGGCCAAGGACGGCGGTGTCTTCAGCTTCGGCAACGCGACCTTCTACGGGTCGCTCGGGGGTAGGCATCTGAACGCCCCCGTGGTCGGCATCGCGTCGACGCCGGACGGCGGTGGCTACTCGCTGGTCGCCTCCGACGGTGGTGTGTTCACCTTCGGGGACGCCACCTTCCACGGATCGACTGGCAGCCTCCACCTGAACGCCCCCGTGGTCGGGATGGCGTCGACGCCGGACGGCGGCGGCTACTGGCTGGGGGCAGCCGATGGTGGCGTGTTCAGCTTCGGCAACTCGACCTTCTACGGATCGTCCGGTGGTCAGCACCAGAGCTCCGCGGTGGTCGGCATCGCCTCCTGACGCTCCTTCATCACGGAGCCGGCGGCGGCCCATCCCCGAGACGTCCGGCGTTCGCCACGAGCCCGGGGTTCATCGCCGGGACCTTCCGGCGGGGGTGCCCGTGTGCCGGAGGCGTCAGGGGTCGACGGCCAGCGACAGGGCGGCTACGTCGTCGAGGCGGATCGACTTCGAGGCGAGGGTGATCCAGCCTTTCCGCTGGAATTCCTGGAGGCAGGCGTTCACCCGTTGCCGAGACGCACCGATCGCCGAGGCGAGCTCGGCCTGGGTGATCCGGATCTGGTCCGACGAGCCGCGGCCGTAGGCGAGCAGGAACTTCGCCACCCTCTGGCTCAGGTCCAAGAACACGAGGTCCGCGGCGAAGCCGGTCGTCTTCCTCGCCATGTCGGCCAGGTGCTCCAACATGGCCACGGCCACTGCGGGCCGTTCGTGCATGAGCTCCATCACCACCGCCCGCGACAGCGTCATCGCCTCGCTGGCCACCGTGGCGGTCACCGTGGCCGACCGCGGTGCGTGGGACAGCATGCCGAGCTCGCCGACCGTTTCACCGGGGAAGACCATCGACAACAAGAGCTCGACCCCGTCAGACGAGTAGCTGGAGACCTTCAGCTGCCCGGCGGTGAGGATGAGCATGGAGTCGGCCGACTCGCCTTCGCAGTAGACGACCTGACCCTTCCCGTACCGACGTTCCACGCATCGTCGGGCGAGCAACGCCCGGTCGGCGGGATCCAAGGCGCTCAGCACCCGCGATGCGGCTGCGAAGTCCCAGTCCCCGGTCGTGGTGTCTGCGAACACTGGGCCCTCCCGGTTCAGAGTGGGCGGCGACACTTCATCGCGGACTCCGCCGGGCGAGTCCCCGCTGACCTCACGTGCCACCGTCACCATAGTGAGTTTGCCTGCACCATATTGAGCTTGCACGGGAATTGCCATCACCAGAATTGGGGAGGGCGGGACTCGCACGGTGCCGGTCGGCCGGACGGTGCCGGTTGGCCACCGGTGTCCCGGGACGGGGTGCTCCGGGCGGCGGCGCCGGGTCGTCCCGACACAGCTACGATGTGACCGACAGGGAGTCGTCGGCGCCGAGCGCCGTGCGGCTCACCAGCGCTTTCGTCGTAGAGACTGGGCGCCGCCGGGGGACGGTCGGGCCCTTCCCGCTCGCCGGGAGGTCCCGCAATGGTGACGGGGGTGGAGGACGATGGACACCGCGGACGTGAGTGGGACAGGGGGTCGACCGGGGAGGTCGGTCGCTCCGGCGGTGCGGGAATGGGCCGCGGGACTGCGTCAGTGGCCGGCATGGCTCGCCGGCGGATCACCCCCGCCCGACAAGAAGCAGCGGAATGTCGCCTACTCGCTGGCGGCCGTGCTGGCGCTCGCCGTGGCAGCCGTCGGTCTCATGTCGTCGGCGGGGATCTCAGCTCCCCCCCACAAGGCGGCCACGTCCACGACCACCACGACCTCGGCCGCATCCAGCCCGAGCGGCTCCACCACCCCCGTGGGCGCGACCCAGAGGCCGGTCGGCCTCCCGGTTTCGACAGGAGCGAATGCGGCGGCGGCCGGCGTCACCGCGGCCGCGGTCGCGGCTGCCGGCACCACGTCCAAGCCCGGATCGGTCGCCGGTGGAGCCACGACGGCGGCGACCCCGGCGGCCAAGGCTGCCGCTCCGACGTCGACGAGCAACTCCGCCGCGAAGTCGAAGAAGCCGAAGCGGGCGAAGAGGGTCCGGACGCCCCGGATCCACAAAGCAAGGACCGCCCGCCCGCGGGCCCGCCTCCGGTCGGGATGACCAGGCCGTCGTCACCGTCGACTTCCGGGGGCCGGCCGGGACCGATCGCGCCCGAGCAGGCCGAGCCCGGTTCAGTTCGGTAGCCGACCGGCCGCGGTGCGGTCGTGGTCCGACGCCGGGTCGGCGACGTTCTCGACCGGCGGTCCGGGCCGTTCATCCTGCGGATCCGGCTTCTCCGCGTCTGATCGGTGCCCCGTCAACCCTCTCGGTCCCGCCCCGGCGAGGGGGCGGGCCGGTGCGCAGGAACGAGGTCGGGCCCGGCGTGGCCGAGAATGGACGGATCGACTCCGGGACCCCGACAGCCAGCGGCAGTGAGCAGACATGACCTCTTTCGATGCCGTGGTGGTGGGGTCGGGCCCCAACGGGTTGGCCGCCGCCATCACCATGGCCCGGGCCGGACTGTCGGTGATGGTGCTCGAGGGCGATGACCGGGTGGGCGGGGGGTGCCGAACCCACCAGGCGACGCTGCCGGGCTTTCGCCACGACCTCTGTTCGATCGCCCACCCCCTCGTGTTGGCCTCCCCCTTCTTCCGCCATCCGTCCTTCGACGGGCTCCGCGAACGCCTGCGTCAGCCGGAGGTGCCCTTCGCCCATCCCCTCGGAGGCGCCGCGGCCGCGGCCGCCTACCGGTCGGTCGACGAGACGGCGGCGAACCTCGGGCCGGACGGAGCGGCGTACCGGCGGTTGTTCTCCCCGCTCGTCGATCACTCCGTCGAGATCGCCGACGCCGTGCTCGCACCGCTGCGCACTCTCCCCGATCACCCGGTGGCCCTCGCCCGTTTCGGACTGACGGGGCTCCTGCCCGTTGGGGTTCTGGCGCGACGGTTCCGCTCCACCGAGGCCCGTGCCCTGCTCGCCGGGGTCTCGGCGCACTCGATGTCGCCGTTGACGGCCCCGCTCACCGGGGCGTTCGCCCTGCTGCTCACCCTGCTCGCGCATGCCCAGGGGTGGCCGGTGGCCGAGGGTGGCAGCGCAGCGGTGACCGACGCCATGGTCGCCGAGCTCGAGCGCCTCGGGGGCACCGTGTCCACCGGACACTGGGTCGGATCACTCGACGAGGTACCGCGCGCGACCGCCGTGCTGCTCGACACGTCGCCGAAGGGCCTGGCCGCCCTCGCCGGCGACACGCTCCCGACCCGGTACGCCAGGGCGCTCCGTCGATTCCGCTACGGGCCGGGCGTCTGCAAGGTGGACTGGGCCCTTTCCGGACCGGTGCCGTGGAGCGCGGCGGTGTGCCGTCGTGCCGGCACCCTCCATGTCGGAGGCACCCTGGCCGAGGTCAGGGACAGCGAGGCGGACGTGGCGGCGGGACGGCACCCGGCGGGGCCCTACTGCCTGGTCGTGCAGCCCGGTGTTGTCGACCCGAGCCGTGCGCCGGCCGGCCACCAGACCCTGTGGGCCTACTGTCACGTCCCCGCAGGATCCACCGTCGACATGACCGGCGCGATCGAACGGCAGATCGAGCGGTTCGCCCCGGGCTTCTCCGATCTGATCCTGGCCCGCTCGACCAGGACCGCGGCAGAAGAGGAGCTGGCCAACCCCAACTATGTCGGCGGAGCCATCACCGGGGGTGCCGCCACGCTGAGGCAGACGCTGTTCCGACCCACGGCGCAGTGGAACCCGTACCGGACGCCGCTGGCCGGCGTCTACCTGTGCTCGGCGTCCACTCCGCCGGGGCCAGGGGTCCACGGGATGTGCGGCGTGTTCGCGGCGCGAACCGCCCTGCACGATCAGTTCGGGGGCGGATCACCCTTCGACGTCCACTAGTCGTCCTCCCCACCGTGGGGTGCCCTGCGCCGGCCGGCTGCGGCGACGGCCGTCCCCGGGCCGCCACCGATTCGGCGGTCCCCCCGGCTCCCCCGGTCCCGCAGACAGGTCACGAGCCGGTCTGGTTCCCCTCGGCCTGGTAGGCGCGGCAGGGCTCGCCGCGCAGCGAATTGCAGGCCGGCAGCGTCGGGGTGGCGCTCACCCCGTTCACCGCGTCGACCACCAGGGCCGAGGCGGCCGCACCCCCGAGCCCCACCGTGGCGCTCTGCCCGTCGTCCAGGGTGTCGAACTCCCAGATCGGCCGGTCACCGCCCGGGGCGGAGACGACGACCCGGAGCTCCGTGCCCGGCCTGAACGTGTGGACGATCGGGTCGATCGGGATCCGGACCAGCCGGTAGGCGCGTGGCTCCAGGCTCTGGGCCTCTGCGGCCGTGTAGTTCGGATCGGTGAACAGATCGGTCGAGTCGGGCAGGTCGACCTGGTTGGAGCTCCGCAGGAAGCCGGAGGTCACGTACTCCTCCTGCCCGGCGGAGGGACGGACTTCGGTGATGCTGGCCTGGAAGTCCTCCACCGGCGTCGTGGAGCGGACCCACAGGTCCAGCGTGGCCGGGCCCACGATCGTGGTCGCCGCCTTGAACGGAGCGGTCTGGAACGCGATCCCGTCGGCGGAGGGGACGGTCGTCCAGTCCCACCCCGGGTCGGCCGCCCACGCATTGCCGGACGTGGGCAGGCTGGTCAGGGGTCGTGCCCCCGGGTCCAGGGTGAAGGTGGTGCCCGTCTGGCTGCCGGGAGGCGTGGCCGCCAGGGCCCCGCGTCGGCCGAAGTAGAGCTCCTCGGTGGTGCCGGTGGGCGGCCAGCTGGTGAAGTCGGCCGAGTACGTCGACTGGATCGCCCCGGGTCCGGCAGCTCCGGCGCCGTTGTCGAACAGGACCCGGACGAGGGGCGTCTGGGCGGCGAACCCGGCGCGCGCCGCGCTCACGTTCGGTGCGTCCGTGAACCGGATGGCCGGCAGGGGCGCCTGGGTCGACACCCCCGAAGCGAAGCCGGTGAACTCGTCGAGGATGACGGTGGCCAGCGCACTGGGCTCGGTCGGGACCTTGTCGGCCACGTAGATGTCGAGGAACTCGAGCCAACGGCTGATCGTCTGGGGGTCGGTCGAGTCGATGTGTCCGCCGTTCACCATGTTGGCGTACAGCGGTGTGGTCTTCGGGACCGCATCGATCAACGCGGGCCACTGGGGCCCGGTCTGCTCGTCCTGCAGCGCGCCGGACAGGAAGACCGGCACCGTGATGTGGCTCGCCCACTCACTCATGGAGCGTCGGTCGAACAGTGACGGGTCGCGGCCCGGACCGGTGCCGGGTGCCACCAGTTGTGGCCCCACCAGGCTCTCGAGGCTCTCCGACTGGTCGTGGAGGGCCTGGTTGGCCAGGCAGGTCGACGTCCCGCCGTCGGCCGCCAGCTCCGCGTCGATCTCGTAGTAGGTCCACGGCTGGCCGACATTGGCGACCGGGGTGGCGGCGAGCGGCGCCAGTCGTCCGTCGCTCGAGGTGGCGGCGGCCATGGCGTCGTCGATGCGGGAGCTGATCCAGCTGGCGGCGAATCCGTCGTTGTAGATGCCGCCCGGATAGCCGGTCGAGAACAGGTCGTCGGTGGGACTCATCGGGGCGATGGCGGCCAGCCCCGGCGGATCGGTCCCGGCGGAGGGGAACTCCGACAGGCCCGAGTAGCTGATGCCGACCATGCCCACCTTGTGGTTGGCCACCCAGGACTGGTGGGCGACGATCTCGACGGCGTCGTAGGCGTCGTAGTCGGACGGGTACCCGAACAGGTCGAAGGCACCGCCCGAGCATCCGGTGCCCCGCATCTGGAGGCTCACCGTGGCGAAGCCGGACACCCGGGCGAGGACAGCCCCCACGTCGGTGGCCGAGTCGGGGAGCAGGTTCGGGTCGCCACAGTCGGTACACGTCGTGTGGAGGGCCTCGGCCAGCAGCGACGGAATCGGATCGGTCGGGCCCGCCGCGTCGTAGCCCGAGTACTCGATGACCGTCGGGCAGGGGCTCGACGCGGAGCAGGTCCCCCCGTACGGGTAGCGCACGGTGGCGGCCAGTTGGACCCCGTCACGCATGGTGATGTAGTTGAGGCCCTGGTGCATCGCCTGGCCGGTGTAGAGGGGCGACCGCGGCCCAGGATTCTGGCCGGGGCCGAGCACGGGGAACGAGGTGGTCTTCTGCTTCGTGGTGTCGTCGATCCAGTAATAACCCTTACCGGGGGTGAGGTTCCGGATGATCAGTGAGCCGAGCGAGTCGGCCTTGCTGGGGTTGGCGGGGTTGGGGACGGCGCTCTGGCGCTGCACCAGGGTGATCTCGTCCCCCGGCCCGGCACCGGTCAGCCAGGCCTCGTCGACCGAGCCGCCCCCGTGGAGCCCCGAGCCGACGGCGGTCCCGGCCCCTCTGGCACCGGTTCCCGTCCCGACCGCCCGGGGCGCCCGGGCGGCTCCGGCCGTGATCGGGCTGATGCCCAGGCACAGCGTCACCACGGCAACCAGAGCAACCGACACGGACATGCGCTGAAGGTTGATTCGCATGAGCCCCCCAAGGCCTGGTGCAAGAAGATCCCACTACGGACACGAAGCACCTAGATCATGGCACCTCAGCGTGGGTCCCGCGAATGTGCTCGTCATGCCGTCGAACGCGCTGCGCCGGACCCCGGTGCGAGACTTCGGCGATGGTCCCCCGGCACGCGACCCGTACGGCGGGACCATGCGAGGCCGGCAGATCGGCCCTCCCCTGCCTCGTGGCCGCGCTCCTCGGGGTGGCCGCGCTGCTGAGCGGTTGCGCGAGAACGCCGGGCACAGACGCGTCGGCGACCCCGAGCACGGTCGATCCGGCCGTCCGGCTGGGTCCACCGCCTTCGACGACGACGCCGCCACCGCTACCTGTCGCCCCCGTGCAGTGGGCCCCGTGCGGCGACCTGCAGTGCGGCACGGTCACCGTGCCACTCGACTACCGGGAGCCCGACGGACCCACCCTGCAGATCGCCGTCGCCCGGCATCCGGCCGAGGACCCTGGCGAACGGATCGGTTCGCTCGTGATCAACCCGGGCGGGCCCGGCAGCTCCGGTATCGACGACCTGGCGAACGAGCTCTCCGTCCTCTCCCCCGGGTTGCTCGACCGGTTCGACATCGTCTCGTTCGACCCACGTGGGGTCGGGCGCAGCAGCCCGGTCGACTGCGCGCCGGCGGGTGGGACCGTCACCACCGGCCAGCTCATCGACCCGGTGCCGACGACAGCGGCTTCGCAGCTTGCGCTGCTCCGCAACGACCAGGAGTACGCCGCCCAGTGCGAGCACGACAGCGGCAGCATCCTGCCCTATGTGGGCACCACCGATGCGGCCCGGGACCTCGACCGGATCAGGGCTTCCCTCGGCGACGCGACGTTGACCTTCATGGGGAACTCCTACGGCACGCTCCTCGGGGCCACCTACGCGCAGCTCTTCCCGACCCACGTGCGGGCCATGGTGCTCGACAGCGCCATCGACCCGGCGCTGACCACCGTGCAGTACGCCACCGGGCAGGCGGACAGCCTCGAGTCGGAGCTGCAGTCGTTCTTCGCCTGGTGCGCGGGGGACCCGGGCTGTCCGTGGCGTCCCACCGGCGACCCCACGACCGCCCTGCTGCAGCTGATCCAGCGGACCGGCTCCCAGGCCCTGTCGGTGTCCGGCGGGGGCACCGCCGGGCCCGGCGAGCTCTATGACGCCCTGCTGGCCGGGCTCGAGTCCCAGTCCTCCTGGCCGACCCTCGCCGACACGCTCGCCCGGGCGGACGACGGGGACGGTACCCCGGCCGCCTCGATGTCGAGTCGGTACGAGACGGGCGGCTCGTCGAACGGCGCTGCGGCCGAGGAGGCCATCGACTGTGTCGACCACCCGGTGGACCGGGATCCGTCGATCTACCCGGGGCTCGCCGCATCGTTGGGCGGAACGGCCCCTGTCTTCGGCCCGCTCCTGGCCTGGGGGCTGCTCGGGTGTGCGACGTGGCCCGCCCTGGCGACCCGGTCGCCGTCCGCGGCGTCCGACCCCGGCGCACCGCCGGTCCTCGTCGTCGGCACGACCGGCGACCCGGTCACGCCTTATGCGTGGTCGGTCGACCTGGCCCGGGAACTGTCCGGCGGTGCGCTCCTCACCTGGGACGGGAACAGCCACGTGGCGTACTTCTACAGCCCGTGCGTCCGCGCCGCGGTCGAGTCGTACCTGCTGGACGGGACGGTGCCGCCGCCCGGAACGACCTGCACGGACTGATGCCCCGTCGCCGTGCACCTACCCGGCGTGCGGGTCCCACCCGGAATCCGTCCGGGGCCCAACTGGTCTAGGTTTTCCCGACGCGCCGGTCGGAACGGTCAGGAGGTCTCGTCGATGGGAGCACGGAGCGCGGTCGGGAGAACCGTCCTGGCCCCCGTCGCCGTCACCACCGCGACCGCCACCGCCGGTCTGACGAGGTGCGCACCACGGTGGAGCTGATCGACCTTCCCGAGTTCGGCCCCGAGGACTACGCGCTGATCGTCGACGGGGAACGGGACCCGTTCGGCACGGACCGGCTCGGGATCGAGTGGCGGGAGAAGACCGCGCACGTCGGGCTGGCGGAAGCGGGCCGCCTCGTCGCCCACGCCGGCTGGGTCCCGGCCCGCGTCACCGCGGCGTCGGGCCAGGCCGTCGAGGTCCTGGGGCTGGGCAGCGTCCTGGTCCATCGGTCCTTCCGGGGCAGCGGAGTCGGTCTCCGGCTGGTCGGCGGGGCGATGGAGAGGATGCGCGACCTCGGCGGCCCGGTCGGCATGCTGTTCTGTCGCCCCCAGCGGCTGGCCTTCTACCGGGGGCTCGGGTGGACCCGGACAACGAGCACGGTCACCGTGGACCAGCCGGGTGGGGTCATCACCATGCCCCTCGAGACCTGCTGGGTCCCGCTGTCGGCCGGCGCGGCGTGGCCCGAGACGGACGTCCATGTCGAGGGGCTGCCCTTCTAGTGGCCGCGGCAGCACCCCGGCCGTACGCCCCGGTTCCAGGGCTCGCGGCAGCACGCCCCGCCGAACCCGGCGCTGTCCGCCCGGGCGGCGCCGGGCTTAGAGTCTCGGTCGGGACCGGTCACCCACTCGGACGGGCACGATCGGAAGCCGACAACACGTCGAAGAGACGCCGGGGAGAGCCGTATCGTGGGTCACGAGGAGACGCTCCGTGCCGCGCAGCGACTGGAGGAGGACCAGCCCGACTTCGTCGCCCGCTCCACCGAGGAGCTGCGAGTGGCCGCTGACCGCGACCACCGTGGAGGGGTCCCGCGGGGCAGGGCCTACGTCCGGCGGATCCAGGAGCTGATCATCGAGCGTCCCGAGCTCGGGATCGCCGTCGCCAGGGCAATGGGCCTCGGCCACATCGCCCACGAGCTCATCGAGGGTGTGTCGGTGGACGGCGTGCCCGGCATCGGGCCCGACGGTGCCGCCCTCGCCCCGACGCGCCAGCACCGGACGCGTCGCCGGGGCGCGGTGATCCTCGCCGTCGCCGCGCTGGTACTGCTCATCGAGGCGGTCACCGCGGACAGCGTGCCGTCCGTCGTCCTGTACGTCTGGACGGCCGTGGGGCTCGTCCTGTTCGGTGTCGGCGGAGTGTTCGTCCTGGTCCAGGAGTGAACACGACCCCACGCCCCCGGAGCCCGGCCGCGCCCCGGGGGTAGCTTGTCGGCGTGCGTGGTCCGAGGCGATGAGGGGCCCCCACCGACGGGGCCGGCGTGCCGGTCCGGGGACGCCGCCGGCGCGACTCGACCAGGCCGACGACGCCCAGGTGGACGGGGATCTCCCCTACACGCCCGGAAGCGCCCGCGGGGCCCTGTCCCATCGATCGTTCCGCTCGGTGTGGCTCGGGACCTTCGCCTCCAACATCGGCACGTGGATGCAGAACATCGCCCTCGGCGTGTTCGCCTACCAGCTCACCCACTCGGCCACCTATGTCGCCGTCCTGGGGTTCGCCCAACTCGGTCCCCTCTTCCTCCTGTCGATCCTGGGCGGTGCGCTCGCCGACGTCGTCGACCGGAAGAAGCTGCTCATCGGGTGTCAGGTCGAGCAGCTCGTGTTCTCCGTCGCGCTGGCCTGGGCCGCCTCGCGCCAGCATCCGTCGACCACGGTGGTCTTCCTGTGCGTCCTCGCCGTGGGCATCGGCAACGCACTCAACGCGCCGGTGTTCTCGGCGGTCCTTCCGGTGCTCGTGCCGAAGCGCGACATGCCCGGCGCCGTGTCGCTCCAGTCGGTGCAGTTGAACCTCTCCCGGGTGATCGGACCGGCCATCGGCGGTCTGCTGCTGCCGTTGATCGACGCGTGGGGGATCTTCGCGGTCAACGCCGCCACCTACGGCTTCGCCATCGTCGTGATCGCCAGGGCCACGTTGCACCGCGTGCACGGGGACGGGGTCGGCCGGGCCGACTCCGGTGTCCACCGCCTGCTCGGTGGACTGGCCGTCGCCCGCCGGGACCCCCTGGTGCGGTACTGCCTGGTCACCATCTTCACCATGTCGTTCTTCTGCCTCTCCTTCATCGGCCTCATGCCGGTGCTCGCCGCCCGTGACCTGCACATCAACCCGGCCGGCGCCCTCTACGGCGCGCTGTACGCACTGTTCGGGCTGGGGGCGGCGCTCGGGGCGGTGTCGGTCGGGACGGTCTTCGTCGGCGTCCGGAGGACCGTGCTCATCCGGTCGGGCCTGCTCACCTTCGCCCTCTTCCTCGCCGCGTTCGGCCTCATCCGCCAGATCTGGGTCGCCTACCCCATCGTCGTCCTCCTCGGCATGGCCTACTTCGTGACCGTGACCTCGCTGTCCACCGCCCTCCAGGCCCACATCGCCGACGAGGTGCGGGGGCGGGTGATGGCCCTGTGGATCATGGGGTTCGGCGGGACGGTCCCCCTCGGGCTGCTGGTCGGCGGGGCCATCGCCTCGGCCACCTCCGTCGCCGCCGTCGTGGTGGGAGGGGCGGTCGCCGCCCTGGCCATCGGCATCGTCGCCTGGCTGCGGGCACCGGACGCCGACGACGGCCCGCTGGCCGCCGCCTGAACGCGCCCCGACCGCGGGCGGCGCGGTGCCGGGCTCGTCAGTCCGGAGGCCTCCCGGGCACGCCCACCGTGGCCGTGTCGGTGCCGGAACGCAGGACCCGTCCGGGGACCGCGCCGGTCAGCACGCCCTGCTCGGCGACCGCGGTCCCGTTGACCAGCACGTGTTCGACACCGGTCGCGCCGGCGAACAGGCGGGGGGCCCCGCCGGGGAGGTCGTGACGCGTCTCCAACGGCTCCGGACCGATCCGACCCGGGTCGAAGACCACGAGATCGGCCCACCAGCCCTCGGCCAACCGGCCCCGGTCGACGAGCCCGTAGAGGCGGGCCGGCACGTCGGTGAGCAGGCGGACGGCCTCCTCCACCGACAGGAGCTGCCGCCGGCGCACACCGTCGCCGAGCAGGGACGTCGAGTACACCGCACCGCACATCGTGTCGAGGTGGGCCCCGGCGTCCGAGCCACCGACCACCGCCCTCGGGTCCCGCCACACCTCGGCCCGGGCCCGCCAGTCGGCGTCGGACTCGGGGATCGGGACGGCGAACCCCGTGCGCAACCTGTCGGCCACCACGATCTCGCAGAGCGCGTCCCACGAGCTGATCCCCCGCTCGTCGGCGACCGAGTCGACCCGGCGCCCGAGGACTCCCCGGTTCTGGGCGGCGAAGGTCTCCTCGACCACCAGCTGGCCCCAGTTGGCCAGATAACGGAGAATGCCCGCCTCGTCGGACTGGGCACGTCCATCCATCTCGCGCCGCACTGCGGGATTGCCCAGCGCGGCGATGCGCTCGTCGACCGAGGTGGCGAAGAACTCGCGCCAGCCGGGGAGCCCATCGAGGATGGCGCCCTGCTCGAAGGACAGTCGGAGCGACATGGTGTGGGGAAGCGTAAGGGCCACGACCCGGCCACCCGCCTGCGCCGCCGTCGACGACGCCTCCAGCTGGTGGGCGGTCCCGTCGGGATTAGAGGCCGAGACCCCGAGCACGTTCCAGTTGACGGGGCGGCCGGCCAGCAGCGAGATCCGGCTCATCAGCTCCACCTCCGCGTCGTCGAACCCGTTGAGGCACCCGGGCAGGATCATCTCCACCGTCGTGCCGGGGTGGGAGGAGAGGGTGGCCGCCAGCCGCTCGAGCTCGGCGATGCCGGCCGACCGTGACGGGACGGGCTGGCCGTCGCCGTCGTTGTGGGTGGGGGCCCTCGAGGTGGAGAAGCCCATCGCCCCCTCGGACAGCGCCGCGTGCAACTCGGACTCGAGTCGCACCATCTGCGCCTCGGTCGCCTCGGCGCCGACGGCCCCGTCCCCCATCACCAGTCGGCGGAGGGTGGAGTGCCCGACGAGGAAGCCGGCGTTGACCCCCACCGCACCGTCCAGACGAGCCAGCCACTCGCCGAACGACCGCCACGACCAGTCGAGCCCGGCCTGGAGCGCCGCCAGCGGCATGCCCTCCACCCGGGCCATCATCCGGGTCAGGTAGTCGGCGTGGTCCGGCGTGGTCGGGGCGAGGGAGAACCCGCAGTTGCCGCCGAACACGGTGGTGACCCCGTGGAGCGGCGAGGGGCTCGCACTCGGGTCCCAGAACAGCTGGGCGTCGTAGTGGGTGTGGAGGTCGACGAACCCGGGCGCGACGATCAGCCCGTCTGCGTCGACCGTCCTTGTGGCGCTGTCGGTCACCGTGCCGACGGACACGATGCGGCCGTCGTCGACGCCCACGTCACCCCGCCGGGCCGGCCGCCCCGTGCCGTCGACGACCGTCCCCCCGCGGATCACCAGGTCGATCACAGCGCGCCCCGCCGATGGACCCTCGGCCGGGTGAACGCCGCCATCCCCTCCACCCCCAGCTCGAGACCGAGCCCCGACTCGCCCCAACCCCCCATCGGGGCCAGGTGGTCCATGGCGCCCATGCCGTGGGCGTTGGTCCACACCGTCCCGGCGGACAGGCGCCGGCCCACCGAGTCGGCCAGCTCGAGGTCGTGGCTCCACACGGAGGCGCAGAGCCCGAACGCCGTGTCGTTGGCCGATGCCACCGCCTGGTCGAGATCGCCGTAGGGGAGGAGCGGGAGCACCGGGGCGAACTGCTCCTGGCGCACGAGTGCCGAGGCCGGGTCGGGCGCCACGACCAGGGCGGGTGGGACCACCCATCCCCAACCGGGGTGGGCGGTGGTCGCCGGGCGGACCACTTCGAGTGCGCCGACCGCCGCCTCGGCGACCATGGCCTCGGCCCGGTCGCGGGCGCCCTCGGTGTGCACCGGTCCCATCGTCACCTCGGGCTCCAGGCCGTCGCCGACGACGCACGCGGACAGCACGGCGACCAGGGCGTCCCGCCACGCCGCCAACCGCCGGGCCGGCAGGTACAGGCGCTTGACGGCCATACACACCTGTCCCGAAGTCGTGAACGCGGCATCGAGGAGCCTCCGGGCCAGGTCCTCCGACGGCTCGACGTCGGGAGCGACGATCGCCGGGTCGTTCCCGCCGAGCTCGAGGACGGCAGGACGGAGGTGCGGCGCGCAGGCGGCGAGGACCGAGCGCCCGGCCGTGACCCCACCGGTGAACGAGACCATGTCGACGCCCGGGTGGGCCACCAGGGCGGCGCCCAGCTCCCGGTCCGGTCCGTTGAGCGCGTTGAGCACCCCGGGAGGGAGCCGCTCGGCCAGCGCCCCGGCCAGTCCCAGCACGGCGCCCGGGCAGGTGGGCGGGGCCTTCACCACCACCGTGTTGCCGGCGAGCAGCGCGGGAAGGATCTTGTTGCCCATGACGGCGGCCGGCCAGTTGAACGGCAGGATCGCTGCCACCACGCCGTGGGGGACCCGCTCGACCTCCGACGTCCCCACCGTCCGGGTGGCCAGCGCCTCCGCCACCAGTGGCGCCAGGGCCGTGAGCATCCCCGTCGTCGTGGCCACGTCGAACAGCGACTCGACGAGCACCTTGCCGTGCTCCCGGGTGAGCAGTGCGGCGAGAGCCTCGAAGTCGAGCGCCTCCTCGGCCTGCCGGCAGGCCCGCTCGAGGTGGGCCAGCCGCCCGTCGAGACCGAGGGACTCCCAGGCGGGCTGAGCCCCGGTCGCCGCGTCGACCGCGCCCCGGAGCTGATCGGACGACGCGGCCGGTGCCTCCAGGACCACCTCGTCGGGCCGGGCCGGGTTGAAGACCGGATAGCTCCCGTCCGCGCCCGGCACGAGCGCTCCCCCGATGGCCAGGGGCACCGTCGTCGTCAAGGTCCTCGTCGCGCCCATCATCCTCCCCGAGCCCCCCGCTCATCCGCCTCCACGACGCTACTCTCGACGGGCGTGGCCAGCACCCTCCTCCCCGACCCCGCACCCCGGAGGATCTTCGACCCGCTGATCTCCGTCGACGACCACCTCATCGAGCCTCCCGAGCTCTTCGAGGGTCGGATGCCCGTCCGACTCCGGGCGGGTGCCCCCCGCATCCACGAGGACGCGGCGGGCAACCAGTGCTGGCGCTTCGAGGGACGCGAGTATCCCAACATCGGGCTCAACGCGGTCGTGGGCCGGCCCCGCGAGGAATGGAGCATGGAGCCGGCCCGCTTCGAGGAGATGCGGCCCGGCTGCTACGACATCGAGGCCCGCATCACCGACATGGACCTCGCCGGCATCTGGGCCTCCCTCTGCTTCCCCTCACTCGTCGCCGGGTTCTGCGGTTCGGTGTTCTCCGGCGCACAGGACAAGGCGCTCGGACTGGCCTGCATGCGCGCCTGGAACCGGTGGCACCACGAGGTGTGGGCTGCCGCCCATCCCGAACGGATCATCCCCCTCCAGATCCCCTGGCTCGACGACGTGGCCGTGGCCGCCGACGAGATCCGGTCCAACGCCTCGTTGGGCTTCAAGGCAGTGAGCTTTCCGGAGTTCCCCGCCCAGCTCGGCTATCCGTCGATCTTCACCGAGCACTGGGACCCCCTCCTCGCCGCCTGTGCGGAGACCGGCACCGTGGTCTGCCTGCACACCGGCGCATCGGCCTGGGCCCCCCTGCCGTCGCCCGACCCCCCGTTCGAGCTGCTCCCCACCGTGTTCCCGGTCAATGCGCTCCTCGCCGCCGGCGAGTGGGTGTGGTCGGGCGTCCCGCTCCGCTTCCCCGACCTGGACGTGGCGCTCTCCGAGGGCGGCATCGGCTGGGTGCCGATGCTCATGGACCGTATCGACTACGTCCTCGACCACTCGGCCTCGGGAACCGAGAGCGCCCGCTGGCATTCCGATCTGCGCCCGAGCGAGGTGCTCCGCCGCAACTTCTGGTTCTGCACCATCGACGACCCCTCGGTCACCCCGCTCCTCGACCGGATCGGGCTCGACCACGTGATGGTCGAGAGCGACTACCCCCACGCCGACTCGACGTGGCCGGACACCCAGGCGGTGGTCCAGTCGGCGTTCGGCCACCTGCCGGCCGACCGACGCCGCAAGATCACTGCCGGCAATGCGGCCCGGCTCTTCCGCCATCCTCTCCCGGCGACCGACGAGTGGCGTGAGGCGGGCAGGCGGCCCTGAGCCCGCGGGTGCTCAGTCGAGGGCGCGGCGCTCGATGGCCGATGCCGACTTGAGCACGTTCCGGGCCACGAACGAGGGCTCGGAGGCGGCCCGCACCTCGAGCAGCTCTGCCTTGCGGCGCCTCGCCTCCACCGCCCTCGGCCCGTCGTCGAAGATCACGAGGTCCACCAGGTGCAGCGCCAGCTGCACGGCGGCGGCACCCGGCGACGAGCCGAGGGCGTCGACCCGTTCGAGGATCGCATCGGCGCCACCCGCCAGTCCCACCACCTCGGACGCCACCTCGGCCGACGTCGACGGGAACAGCATCGTCGGGTTGCCGTCGTACCAACCCTTGTACCGCCGGAGGATGTCACGGACGGCGAAGCTCGTGCAGCCGTAGAGGGGCCGCAGGTAGCGGCTTTCGTCGAGATCGGGCGGGAGCCGGACCTCGTGGAGGATCTGCTCACCCCACTGCCCGTCGTTCAGTCGTCGGACCACCTCTGCGTCCAACCACCGGCAGGCGCGGGCCGTGGTCAACAGCATGTCGGTGGCGTCGGTGGTGAACACGCCCCCGTGCCCGCTGATAACCGCCGTCGGGCCGGCCGCCGCCATCTCCTCCAGCACCTCGGCCCACTCGATGACGTAACGCTGCACCCGGAAGGGCGTGCCGGCATTGGGGATCGACGACACGATGAAGTCACCGCCTACGATCACCCGGCGTTCCGGGACCCAGACCCAGGTGTGGTCGTCGGTCTCACCGAGGCCGTGCCGGCACTCGAGCGTCATCCCCCCGAGGTCCAGCGAGAGCGTGTCCTCGTAGCTGAGGGTCGGCGGGTAGTAGCGGGCGTGACGGACGACGTCGCCACCGCGCTCCCCCCAGCTGGCGAACTGCATGTCGTAGGTGATCGCCAGGTGCCCGGCCGTCCGCTCGTACCGCTCGAACCGTCGCACGACGTTCCGGTGGCCGACGATGACGGGCTCGTCGTCGCCCCGCAGCCGCGCCTCGTCCATGAGCGCCGGGGTGCCGAACGCGTGGTCGTAGTGGCCGTGCGTGTACACGACGTAGCGCACCGGTGCGTCGGTGATCCGGCGGACGGCCTCGACGACCCGCGGCCCGTTGACGAAGAGCCCCGGGTCGATGACGGCAACGCCCTCGGTGCCCACCACGATCGTCGTGTTGCCGAATCCGGGGAGGAGCCACACCCCCGGGGCGACCTCACCGAGCTCACCGGTGGGGAAGAACGGCGGGGCGCCCTCCCCCTCCGCCTGTTCGGACTCGGTTCGTTCGGGCACGGCGACGATGCTATCCACGCCCGTCGGGGCCGGCACTGCCGGCAGCTCGGTGCTGGCAGGTCGGCGGTCCCGGATTCACCCCGCCACCCGCCTGCAGGGCCGGGAGACCGGCATCCGACGGTGGCCTATCGTGGCCGTCATGGCCACCAGGGTGATGATCACAGGGGCGGGATCCGGCTTCGGCAGACTGGCCGGACTGGCGCTGGCCGCACGCGGCCACGACGTGATCGCCACCACCGAGACCGACCTTCAGGCGGACGCCCTGCGGGCCGAGGCGCCGCAGCTGACCGTGGAGCGGCTCGACATCACCGGTGACGACGTCGACAAGGTCCGGGGATGGGACATCGACGTCCTGGTCAACAACGCCGGCGTGGGCGAGACCGGTCCCATGGCCGACGTCCCCCTCGACCGTGTCCGGCACCTCTTCGAGGTCAACGTGTTCGGGACGTTGGCCGTCACCCAACGGGTGTTGCCGGGGATGGTGGCCAGGGGCAGCGGCCGGATCATCATCATGTCGTCGATCGCCGGCGTGCTCTCCGCACCGACCTTCGGCCCCTACTCGATGACCAAGCACGCGCTCGAGGCCATGGGCAAGGCGATGCGGGGGGAGCTCGCCCCCCTGGGCATCGACGTGACCCTGTTGAACCCCGGGCCGTACCAGACGGGATTCAACGACCGGATGGCCGACTCGATGTGGGAGTGGTTCGGGGACGCCTCCCTCAACGCGTCGGCGAGCGACCTGTTCAAGGCCGTCGGCCAGATGGTGACCGGCGGGCAGATGGACCCGGCCGAGGTGGCCCAGAAGATCGTCGAGCTCACCGAGGCGGAGTCGACCACCGAGAACAATTTCGTGCCGCCGGAGATCGAGGCCCTCGTCACCGGGGCGGCGTGATGCACGGAAGACGGATGGCGGCCCGGGGACCGACCACCCGGATCGGAGCCGTCCTCATCGGATTGGCGGCGATGGCCGTACTCGCCTCGGGCTGCAGCTCCGGCACCGGCGCTCAGGCGGCCACGACCGCATCGACCCCCGCCTACGGGGAGGGTGGTCCCGACACGGTGGGCGTGACCACCCTCGACCTCGGATCCGCCGGTGCCAAGTTCGGTGAACGGCTGGCCACGGTGTTCTATCCGGCGGGCCTCACCCGGTCCGACGCCCGCTCCGTGCCCAAGTTCAGCTACACCGAGGCCCAGACGCTGCCGGCCGGGTACGCAGGGGTCCTGCCCGCCAGGTACGACACCACGACGACGATCGACGCTTATCCGGGGGTTGCCGGGTCGGGGGCCGGACCGTTTCCCATCGTCCTGTTCAGCCACGGCTACGGCGGCGAGCGCCTCTACTACTCGCACCTCCTCGCCGGCATCGCGTCCTGGGGCTACGTGGTGGTGAGCGCCGACTACCTCGAACGCGGCCTGGCCGCCCAGGTCCTGGGCACGACGACGACACAGACCCCGGCGCTCGACAGCTCGATCATGATGACCTCGCTCACCGCGGTGGAGCAGGCTTCGTCGGACCCGTCCTCGGTACTCCACGGCACCGCCGATCCGAGCCGGGTCGCTGCGGTGGGTCACTCTGCGGGCGGCCAGACGGCCTTCGACGCCCTGGACTCACCCAAGGTCGACACCGCTATCGGCTGGGCGCCGGAGGGGCCCGTCGGATCACCCTCGCACAAGCCCGTCATGATCATCCGCGCCACCGGCGACACCGTCATCCCGACCGCCCAGATCGATCACGAGTACCAGGCGTTCCCGGGGCCGCGGGCCCTCGTCCAGGTCGGAGGCGAGGGGCACAACACCTACACCGACATCTGCGTCGGCATCCGGAGCGGCGGAGGCCTCATCGGCTATGCCGTCGCCAACCACCTGATCAAGCCCCAGCTCGCCGAGCTCGGTATCAACGGCTGCCAGAAGAGCGACCCGGCCCCCCAGCGCTTCTGGCCCATCGTCCAGTACTACACGGTGTTCCAGCTGAAGGCCCGTCTCGGCCATGGCCCGACCACGGTGCCGGAGCCCTCGGCGGGGACCTTCCCGGGCATGGAGGTGAAGGTCACCCAACAGGGGTGACCTTGGTCCGCCCCGGCGTGTCGGGGCCGGGTCCCGCACCGGCGGTCCATCCCCCGTCGGCGAACAGCCCGACGCCGACCGAAAAGAACGGTCAGTGCCTCCCGAAGAAGTCGACCAGGACCTCGGCGACCGGGCGGGCGTGGGTCACGAATCCCAGGTGGCTGGCGCCGGCGATCTCTGCGTACTCGGCTGCCGGGATCGCCGCGGCGGCTTCCCGCGCCCGGCGGGGAGGCGAATCGATGTCGTACTCGAACGCCATCACCAGGCACGGGACTGAGATCGTCGGCCACCCGGTCGTTCGCGACGGGTCGGTCGACCAGGCCAGTGCCGCCTCGAACTGGCCGAGGCGGCCGGGGTTGGGCCACACGTCGAGGTCACCGATGAGCTCGAGCCATCCGTCGACGACCTCGTCGTCCTGGAGGTCGTGGTACGGCAGGTACCTGATGGTCTCGAGCGCGTAGAACAGCCTCGGGAGCTCGACTCCGGATGCCGCCAGGTCGCGCTCCACCCGGGTGACGGCCTTCTCCCACGAGGTCGGGGGGTTGGCGCTCCCCAGCAGAGCGGCGGCGAGCACCCGGTGCGGGTGATCGATCGCCAGGGTCTCCGCGATCCATCCACCGAGCGAGTGCCCGGCCACCCGCACCGGACCGTGTAGTCCCAGATGGTCGAGGAGGCCGAGTGCGTCGTCGGCCATCTGGGCGACGGAGTACGGGGCCGGTGGCAGCGAGCTGGGTGGTACGCCGCGGTTGTCGAAGAGGATGACGCGGTACCCGGCGGCCACCAGCGCCGGCGCGAGCCCCACGCTGAACGCCGCCGCGGGCTGACCGCAACCGGCAACCAACAACAGCGGCTCTCCCTCGCCCAGGACCTCGTAGGCCAACGTGACATCGTCGAGTTCGACCTCGGGCACCATTCCTCCTCTGTCGGTCGTCCGCTCCCGGCCGGCCGTCACGCCCCGGCCGCGGGACCGTGTTCGTTCCGGACCGTGTGCGCTCCGGACCCGTCACACAATCCTCACACTTTCGGCATCGTTCTCTAAGCATTCGATGTGAGCGTTGGCATCAGCAGTTCACCATCGGGGGTGAGCGTCACCCTCGGATGGGCATCAACGACGACAAGGAGTCCCCATGTCCGTGAAGAAGATCATCGCCCCCGTGACCATCGCCGGCGCCCTCCTGGTGGGGGGCATCGCCTCCACCGGCACGGCGTTCGCCGCCACCCCGGCCACGGCCGGCGCCACGGCGTCCGCCGCCAAGAGCGGACATCCACTGGCCGCCTGGCTGCGCGCCCACCGCCGCCAGATCGTCAAGGCCGGCGTCGCCATCAGCGCCAAGACGATCGGCGTCTCCTCGAAGGACCTCGTGTCCGAATTGCGCTCGGGCAAGTCGGTTGCCCAGGTGGCCGCCGAGCACGGGGTGAGCACCACCACCGTGGTCAACGCCCTCGTGGGCGCAGCGGACACCAAGGTCAACTCGGAGGTGGCGAGCCACAACCTGACCGCGGCCCAGGGCGCCACGATCGAGGCCGCCCTGCCGGCGGCCATCACGAAGGCTGTCGACAAGGTCCGCTGACACCCGGCACCCGACCCGGATCGTCAGCCGCCACTCACTGCAGGCTGCCGATCCGGGCCAGTGTCGCGACACACCGGTTGAGCCCCTGGGGCAGAGGCCGACCCTTCGGCACCTCGTCGAGATCGGGTGCCTGTGACCGGCACGCGGTGAACGCCGTGGCCTGGGCCCGTTCGTCATAGGCCCCTCGCAGGGTGCCGGCCCCGAGATCCCACACCCAGGCCCGGTGGGAGACGCTCGGGAGCCTGCCCGTGGCCGCCGTGAACACCGCGGCCGCCTCGATCGGCACCGGGCCGGAGTCGGCGACGACGATGTAGGTGGTCCCCCAGCTCCGAATCGACGACCGCAACGCCGCGAGTTGCTGCGGCGTGAGCGGGAAGTTCCTCGCTGACGACGCCGATGCCAACGTGAGCTCGTCCAAGGTCCACGTGGCCGAACCCGGCGGGCCGACGCCGATGGTCCCCCGGCCGGCCGAGGGTACCTTGACGTAGCCACCGGCGAGGCGGAAGCGCATGCCGTCGACGGACTGCCACACCATCGGCTGCGCCGTCGCCGACCCCGATGCCGGGAAGGGGTAGCTGGTGACGACCGACCCTTCCGGCACCCGGAGGGCGGCCGTCGAGTACCACTGCGGGACACGCACCGGCTGCACGCTCAACGGGGCCTGGTAGAGGGCCCAGATCGGCAGCACCGACAGCGCGGCGACACCGACGGCGGCCACGCCCCGCCCCTCCGACGGCAACCGGCGCCAGGCCCGGGACCGGTGGAGGGCGTCGAGCCCGAAGGCGACGACGATGGCCACGGCCAGGTCGGTGAATGCGGAGAAGTGGATGGCGTTGATGTCGTCGACGATCGCACGGTTGGTGAACCAGGCCCAGGGGAGCCACCTGCTCACCACGAGGTGGTCGGGACTCAGGAACAAGATGCCGCCCCAGGAGAGCACGGTGGTCCCCACGGCCACGATGGCCATCACCCACATGGCCCGCCACCGCCACGCCATCACCACCGACGCCCCGGCGAGGGCGATGACCCCGAAGCCGAGGAACTGAAGCTGCGGGCCCTGGAGCGCTCCGGGGAACAGCGGGCTCTTGACGGGGCCCGCGCTCCACAGCTCCCACGCCTGGGCGACGAAGATGTCGTGCAGCGACGACCAGACCGACCCCTCGATGTGCTGGGGCCCGGCGACGGTGTACCAGACCGGCCCGGCGAGGAGCACGAAGGCGACGGCTGCGCCGACGCCGAAGGCACGGAGGGCGAACGGGGACGCCAGCAGTGCCCGGCGCGGGGAGAGGGCGGCCGCGACGGCCAGGCCTCCGGCGGTGACCAGCGCGGTGATGGTCAAGATCTCCGCGGAGATGAGGAACTGGGCGAAGAGCAGCCCCCCCAACGCCACCCCGCACCAGATCGGGGACCGCCGCTGACGGACCAGGATCTCGTGGAGCACGACGAGGATCAGCGGGGGGACGACGAGCAGTCCGGTGGACACATGCCCCTGGGCGACGCTCTCCACGACGAAGGGCGAGTATCCGAACAGGAAGCCCGCCACCCAGCAGGCCGGCGCCCATGCGACGAAGCGCCGGCACGCCACCCAGCATCCCCAGGCACTCAGACCGGGCGTCAGCGTGAGCGCCAGGGTGGTCGACACCAACGGGCCGAACAGCCAGGTGACCGGGCTGAGCGTCAGGCCGACCAGTGGGGCGCTGGTGTTGTTGAGGAGGTTCACCCCGTGGTCGGGCCACAACCAGGTCGTCGAGAACGGGTCGAGCCCGTGCGAGAGCGCATAGGCCGGCCACGCCACGAACCACACCTGTTGGCCGGGGTCGAGGCACGAGCACCGGACCGTGGACGCCGCACCACCCCTCCAGGCGTTCCACCACAGGAACACCGCCGGGAGCGTGAGGATGGCGAGGGCGCCGAGGTGGACCCCGACCCGGCGCAACCGGCCCGGCCGGCGCGGCCCGACCCGGGCGGGCGTGGCCAGCGGCGGCTCGACCACGAACGGGCCGGTGAGCGCGACGAGGTCAGCAGTCTCCGTGCCGATCACCTCAGCGGATCGCCTTTCTCACGTGGTCGTCCTGCGGTGCTCCCACTTATGCCACATCCGGTTGCGGACAACCACACCGAATCGGTGACGAACAGGTGACAGGTGGCCGACGATCGGCGGTCTCCATCGGGCGTGGGCACGAACGCCCAGTTCACGGTCGGGGAAGCCGGACCGGGGAGCCGGCCGGGTATACCGGGGACATGACGGAAGACACAGTCCAACTGGGAGGCCGACCGGTCCGCCGGATGGGATTCGGGGCCATGCAGCTGCCCGGGCCCGGCGTCTTCGGGCCACCGAAGGACCGCGACGGGGCCCTGGCGGTCCTCCGCACGGCGGTCGACGCCGGCGTGAACCACATCGACACCGCGCAGTTCTACGGTCCGGACGTGGCCAACGAGCTCATCCGTGAGGCGCTCTCGCCGTATCCGGACGACCTCGTCCTCGTGTCGAAGGTCGGAGCTGCCCGCGATGGACAGGGGCAGTGGCTGCCGGCTCAACGGCCCGAGGAGCTGCGGGCCGGGGTGGAGGCGAACCTGGCGTCGTTGGACGTCGAGCAGTTGCCGGTGGTCAATCTCCGGATACATCACGAATCGGACGTGCCGTTCGGGGAGCAGCTGAGCCTCATGATCGCGCTGCGCGACGAGGGGCTCATCGGGGGAGTGGGCCTGAGCAACGTCGACATCGACCAGTACCGGGAGGCCCGTTCGAGGACCGAGGTGGCCTGTGTCCAGAATCCCTACAGCGTGGCCGACCGGTCCGGCCAGGACCTGTTCGATGCGTGCCGGTCGGACGGCGTGCCCTTCGTACCGTTCTTCCCCCTCGGATCGGCCTTCAATGCCGAGAACCCGGTACTGGGCTCTCCGGCCGTCCAGGAGACGGCACGACGACTCGGTGCCACCGCGGCACAGGTGGCGTTGGCCTGGCTGTTGCACCAGGCTCCCACGGTACTGCTCATCCCCGGCACGTCGTCGCTCGACCACCTGGAGGAGAACCTGGGCGCGGTCGGCGTGGCCCTCGACGCCGCCGCCGACGGGGCCCTGGCCTGACCGGTCTCGTGGTGGCGGAGGCCAACCGGTCGGTGGCCGCCGCAGAGATCCTCGTTGGCGACAGCCGGGACGGTCCCTCGGCCACCTGGTGACCTTCGGCCCTGGCCCCACTGCACGTCCCATGGTGGGCTGGGTCGGTGAGCATGATGACCCGACCCGACGAGGCGGTGCCCGGGCACCGGGATCGACACCGGCGGCTGGCCCTGGCCATCGTGTGCCTGGCGGCGCTGATCATCAACGTCGACAACACCATCCTGAACGTCGCGCTGCCGACCCTCGTCAGGGACCTGCATGCCACGTCGAGCCAGCTCCAGTGGATCGTCGACTCCTACGCCATGGTCTTCGCCGGCCTCCTGCTGGTCGGAGGAACGCTGGCCGACCGGTACGGCCGAAAGCGATTCTTCCTGATCGGACTCACCGTTTTCGCACTGGGGTCGATCGGCGCGGCCCTGTCCGGATCGGTAACGACGCTCACCGCGTTCCGGGCCCTCATGGGAGCCGGTGCCGCGCTCACGATCCCGACGTCGCTGGCGATCATCAACGACATCTTCCGTGATCCGGGCGAGCGCGCTCGCGCCATCGGCGTCTGGGCCGGCACGATCGGGCTCGGCATCGCCATCGGCCCCATCGCCGGCGGGCTCCTGCTGTCGAGGTTCTGGTGGGGATCGATCTTCTTCGTCAACGTCCCGATCGCGTGCATCGGCTTCCTCGGGGCGTCGCTCGTGGTCCCCGACTCGAAGAACCCGCATGCACAGCGCCCCGATCCCGTCGGGGCCGCCTTGTCGATCGCCGGCCTCGGACTGCTGCTCTGGGCGATCATCGAGGGCCCGAGCAGGGGGTGGAGCTCGGGGACCGTGGTGGCGGCGGGGCTGGCCAGCCTCGTGGTGCTGGGCGGCTTCGTCGTCTGGGAGTCCCGCAGCACGCATCCCATGCTCAAGCTCGGGTTCTTCGACGATCGCCGGTTCTCGGTGGCCCTGGCCGCAGAGTGTCTGGCGGTGTTCGGGCTCATGGGGGCGCTGTTCCTGTCCACCCAGCTCCTCCAGTTCGACCTCGGGTTCTCACCCCTCCAGGCCGGACTCCGGATCCTCCCGATCGCCGTCATGGTTGTCGTCGGTGCCGCGGTGTCCCCCGTGGCCGCCCGCCTGGTGGGCATCAAACTGACGGTGGCCATCGGCCTGGTGTCGATCGCGGCCGGCCTGGGGCAGGTCTCGGCGTCATCGCGGCTCGACATGACCTACGGCGACGCCGTCCTGGGCCTCGTCCTGATCGGCTTCGGTGCCGGGCTCATGCTGCCGACCGCCACGAACTCGGTCATCGGGTCGGTCCCCCAAGGCGACTCCGGGATGGGGTCGGCCACCAACACCGTGGCGCTCCAGGTTGGCGGCGCGTTGGGAGTCGCCGTCATCGGCAGCGTGATGCTGACCCGCTACCAGAGCCACATGGCGGTGGCCGTGGCCGGTCGGCACGTGCCCCCGTCGGTCGCACAGACCATCCTCGGGTCCCTCGGTGCCGCCCTGGCGGTGGCGGCACGCGTCGGAGGACCGACCGGGGTCGAGCTGGCTCGCGCCGCTCGCTCCGCCTTCATGAGCGGCAACCAGGTGGCGTTCGCCGTGGGCGCCGTCGTCGCCCTCGCCGCCGCCGTCCTCGTGCTGATGGCGCTGCCCTCGCAGGCTCCTCCCGTTTCATCGCCCTCCGACGAGCCGAATCAGTAGATCATCGGGGGCCGGTACCGGGCGTCGGGCACCTGGCCCGGAGATGGGACACGCATCCGGGTCCTCGGGGCCCGACCTCCCACGGTGGACCTGGCCCGGCGACGACGCGGCAGTCTGAGGCAGGGTTTGCCAGCCCCGTGGCCGGGTCGAGGCGCTTTCATCGGAGACCGCTGTTCCGGCTTGCAAGTTGAGCAGGCGTCACGCCGGCCCGCCCACATCCGGCGACGCGGCCTCGGATCGTAGGCGCACCACCGCGGCGTGCTCCGCGCCGATCGCATCGAGACCCAGCAGTGCCGCGCCGAGGACCGGCGGCGCCCCGAGCCGGCGGAACACCGCCCGGGGCTCGACGGTGCGGATGCCGGCTTCGACCCGCTCAATGAAGCCCCGGTTCCCGCTGTCGAACAGCCCGCCTCCGAGCACGACCTCGACCTCCCGGCCGGCCACGCCGAGGCGAGCCACGGTCGCCCTGACCATGGCGACCACCTCGTCGGCCAGGAATCCGACCGCTCCGGCCGCCTCGCGGTCGCCGTCGGCCGCGGCGGCCAGGCACACCGGGACCAGTTCGAAGAGCCGGCTGTAGGCCAGCTCACCGGTATAGACCGCGCTCAGGACCGACTCGGGATCCGGAAGACCGAAGTGGGCGGGCACCAGCTCGGCGAGGACGGTGGGTCCGCTCCTGCCGTCGCGGGAGCGCAGGGCCAGACCGAGGGTCCGGACCCCGAGCCACGATCCCCCGGCGGCGAAGTCGCCGGACAGCTCACCCAGGGAGGGGAAGCGCTCGATGGTGCCCTCCGGCCCGAGCCCGACACAGTTGATGCCGGACCCGCACACCACGCCGATGCCCCACCCCGATCGGGCGCCGGCCCGCAGGACGGCGAGTGAGTCGTTGCGCACGAGGTCGGTGGCGCTCCAGTGCCGTGACCCGATTGCCCGGCCCAACCGTTCCTCGTCGACGGGCAGGTCGACGCCGGCCAGGCAGTACACACCGGTGCCGACGGTGGCCCTGGCGGCGTCGGCGTCGGCGTCGGCCAGCGCGGCGTCGATGGTGGACCCGAGGGTGTCCATGGCGACGTCGAGCCCGGAGAACTGGTGGTTGCACCCGCCTCCCCGTGCCGTCCCGAGGATCGAGCCGTCGTCGGCGACGACCCAGACGTCCGTCTTGGACGCCCCGCCGTCGACCGCCAGGATCCGCGCCCCCGGAGGCGCCGATCCGCTCACCCCCGTCCCCGACGTCCACGCATGGGCCGATGTTACGTTCCAGGGGTGGGGACAAAGGTGGCTGTCATCGGTGGCGGGAGCACGTACACACCCGAGCTCGTCGACAGCCTGTGCGCCCACGAGGATCGGCTGGTGGTCGACGAACTCGTCCTGCTCGATCCGGACGCCGACCGGCTGGAGGCCGTCGGCGGACTGGCCGGTCGGATCCTGCGACGGCACGGATGGGCCGGAAACCTGGTCACGACCGACGACCGGCGCCGGGCCGTCGACGGGGCCGACTTCGTGGTCGTCCAACTGAGGGTCGGGGGCCAGGCGGCCCGTCACACGGACGAGACCCTACCGGTGGGGCTCGGCTGCCTCGGCCAGGAGACGACCGGGCCCGGAGGGCTCGCCAAGGCCCTGCGCACCGTGCCACTCGTCATCGACATCGCCGAGGACACCGCCCGCTACGGGGCACCGGGAGCCTGGGTGGTCGACTTCACCAATCCCGTGGGCATCGTGACCCAGGCCCTGGTCGACGAGGGACACCGGGCGGTCGGGCTGTGCAACGTGGCCATCCACGTCCAGCGTCGCATCGGCCACTACCTCGGGGTGGACCCCGACACCGTCGAGATCGAGCACGTGGGGCTCAACCACCTCACCTGGGTGCGATCGGCGCTCGTCGACGGCGTCGACCGGCTGCCCGAGCTGCTCGACCGGTTCGGCCCCGAGCTCGAGCTCGAGAGCGGCGTGCCGTCGGGCTCCTCCGGCTGCTCGGGGCGCTGCCCTCGTACTACCTCCACTACTACTACTGCCTCGACGAGAACCTCGCCGAGCAGTCGAAGCCGGGATGGCGCTCACGGGCCGAGGTCGTGGCCGAGCTCGAGGCCGAGCTCCTCGCCGAGTACCGCGATCCGCTGCTCGACACCAAGCCGCAGAAGCTCTCCTTCCGCGGCGGCGCCTTCTACTCGGAGGCGGCCGTCCGCCTCATCGCCAGCCTGCACGCCGACACCGGCGACCTGCAGGTCGTCGACGTCCGCAACGACGGTCGTCTCCCCGGCCTGCCCGACGATGCCGTCGTCGAGGTGCCCTGCACCGTCGACCGTGACGGCGCCCATCCCCTGCCCCAGCGGCAGCTGCCCCCGGAGATGTCCGGACTGGTGGCCCACTGCAAGGCGTACGAGAGGCTCGCCGTCGAGGCGGCACTGTCCGGGAGCCGGGAGACCACGATCCGGGCCCTCGTGGCCAACCCCCTCGTGGGGCAGTACCCCCTGGCCGAGGCCCTCGCCGACACACTGCTGTCGGCCAACCGCCACTACCTCCCGAGGTTCTTTCCCGACGGAGGCTGATCCGGTCCGGGCGGTGCGTCCCCGCCCGGCGCCGGTGCGAGCCGGCGTCGGGGACTTCAGGCGTGCAGCCTGGTCAGGTCCCCGTAGAGGTCGGGCCGCCGGTCGCGGAACAGCCCCCAACCGGCCCGATCGGCCGCCGCCGCCTCGAGGTCGATCTCGGCACGGATGGTCTCGGTGGTCACCCGGCCGGCCTCGGCGAGCGGCCGGCCCCGGTGGTCGACGATGAACGAGGAGCCGTAGAACGTCAGGGCGCCCTCGGCGCCGAACCGGTTGGCCGCCGCCACCGGGACGTGGTTGCACACGGCGTGCCCGTCCATCGCCCGTCGCCACATGTCCGAGGTGTCGTTGCCGGCCTGGCTGCCCACCTCGCTGCCGATGGCAGTCGGATAGACGAGGAGGTCGGCACCCTGGAGCGCCATCGCCCGCGCCGCCTCGGGGAACCACTGGTCCCAGCAGATGCCGACACCGAGGCGGCCATGGCGGGTGGGCCAGGTCCTGAACCCGGTGTCGCCGGGGCTGAAGTAGAACTTCTCCTCGTACCCCGGGCCGTCGGGGATGTGCGCCTTCCGGTAGATGCCCAGCACGACACCGTCCTCGATCACGGCCACCGAGTTGAAGTACACCGGCGGCGCCGCCTCGAAGAACGAGACCGGCACGACGGCACCGGTGCCGGCGGTGACCTTCTGGACGGCGGCGATGGCCGGGTTCTCCTCCGGGGTGCTGGCCCACGAGAAGTACTCCTGGTCCTCGTATTGAGGGAAGTAGCGACCCTCGAACAGCTCGGGGGGCACGACGATGTCGGCGCCGGCCGAGATCGCACCGGCGACGGCCTCGACCGTGGCGGCCCGGTTCTCGTCACGGTCCTCGCCGAACTGCCGTTGGACCACTGCCACCACGGCCTTGCCGGTCATCGATCTCCCTGGCCTCTCCGCTCCGATCCCCTGGACCTGCCCGCGGCACCGGTCGGACGGTGCCGCGGCGCAGCATCGGCCAGAGTACCCGGCACTAGGATCCTGTTCCCCACCGCCCACCGGAAGGCACGGCTGCTTGCCCCCTCGCCTGCTCGACTCCACCCCCCAGGCCGACGGATTCCACATGCCGGCCGAGTGGGAGCGCCACGACGGGTGCTACCTCGTCTGGCCCGAGCGGACCGACAACTGGCGCCTGGGGGCCAAGCCGGCCCAGGCCGCCTTCGTCGCCGTGGCCGAGGCGGTCGCCCGCAGCGAGCCGGTCACCATCCTGGTCTCCGCCCCTCAGTGGGAGCACGCCCGCTCGGTGTGCTCCGGGCGCATCCGGGTCGTCGAGATGACGACCGACGACGCCTGGGCGCGGGACACCGGCCCGACCTTCGTGGTCGACCACTCGCTCGGGCGGCGTCGCGGCGTCGACTGGATCTTCAACGCATGGGGCGGGCTCGACGACGGGCTCTACTTCCCCTGGGCCTCCGACGATCTCGTGGCCTCGAAGGTCTGCGAGCTCGAGGGCGCCGAGCGGTACCGCGCCCCGCTCGTCCTCGAGGGTGGCTCCATCCACGTCGACGGCGAGGGCACGTGCATCACCACCGAGGAGTGCCTGCTCAACCCCAACCGGAACCCCGGGCTGTCGCGGGCCGAGATCGAGGACCTGCTCCGGGCCTACCTGGGCGTCGAGACGGTCGTGTGGATACCCCGGGGCGTCGTCGACGACGAGACGAACGGCCACATCGACAACCTGGCCTGCTTCACGCGGCCCGGCCGAGTGCTGTTGACCTGGTCCGAGGATCCCGACGACCCACAGTCGGCGATCTCCCGCGAGGCGCGCCGGATTCTGGAATCGTCGTCCGACGCCCGTGGCCGCCGGATCGAGGTCGGGCTCCTTCCCTCCCCCGGACCGCTGTCGATCACCGGGGAGGAGGCATCGGGGGTGGACGGCAGCGAACACGCCCGGCCCCGGAGGGCGGGCGACCGCATGGCGGCGTCGTACGTCAATTTCTTCATCGCCAACGCATCGGTGGTCCACCCACTCCTGGACCCCCGGCACGACG
>Ga0182030_10003843_pt1 | contig 32062 bp, 32 predicted proteins | sample 812S3MmetaG_FD_121299 | JGI IMG/M metagenome (GOLD analysis project Ga0182030, IMG submission 121299) | Permafrost microbial communities from Stordalen Mire, Sweden - 812S3M metaG (Illumina Assembly) | ecosystem: Environmental > Terrestrial > Soil > Wetlands > Permafrost | place: Sweden... | reverse complement strand
AGCCCGCCAGCGGCACCGGCTTCAGTTCCGCCACCGGCGTGATGACTCCCGTGCGACCGACTTGAAAGGCGACGCCTTCCAGGGTTGTCACCGCTTTCTCCGCCGAATATTTATAAGCGATGGCCCAGCGCGGCGCCTTCGAGGTCGTGCCGAGCGCGTTGCGCAGCCGCCACTCGTTGAGCTTCACCACCGCGCCGTCCGTCGCGTAGGGAAAGTTCTTTCGCGCCGCGTCGAGTTCCTCCACCACGGCCAGCAACTCGGCCTTCGTCTTGGCCGTCCAGAATTTCTCCGGCACGGGCAGTCCTGCTTTTTTGATGAGTTCGAGCCACTCCTGCTGCGTCGCGCACTCGACCCCGCGCAGTTCGCCCGGCCCGTAGAGCACGATCGAGAGCGGACGCTTCGCCACCAGCCGCGAGTCGAGCTGCTTCAGCGTTCCGGCGGCGGCGTTGCGCGGATTGGCGAAGAGCGCCTCGCCCGCCGCTTCGCGTTGCTTGTTGAGCTTCGCGAAGGCGGCCTGCGGATAATAGACCTCGCCGCGCACCTCCAGCACCGGCGCGTGGTTTTCTATTTTCAGCGGCAGCTTGCGGATGGTGCGCAGGTTCGCCGTCACGTCATCACCCACCTGTCCGTCGCCGCGCGTCAACCCCTGCACGAACTTTCCCTTCTCGTACCGGATGCTCACCGCCACGCCGTCGATCTTCGGCTCGATCACGAAGCCGAGCTTCTCGCCCGGCAGCTCCTTCTGGATGCGGTCGACGAATGCCTCCAGCTCCGTCGCGGAATAGGTGTTGTCGAGGCTCTGCATCGGGATTGCGTGGGCGACCGAGGTGAAGTGGGGCAGAGGCGCGCCGCCCACGCGCTGGCTCGGCGAATCAGCGGTCGGCAACTCGGGATGCGCCTGCTCCAGGTCAAGCAGTTCGCGGTAAAGCCGGTCGTACTCCTCGTCCGAGACGAGCGGCTGCGCCTCCTCGTAGTAGGCGCGGTCGAGCTTCCGGATCTGCTCCGCCAACTCCCGATGTTTCCTGGCCGCCTGGGACATGGCCTTATTCAATCCATCCTCCCGCGCTTGTCGAGGATCAGTTCAGTGATGGCCGTCGCAGGCGAAGAGGAAAAAGCGACGGTGCCTTTTCGGGTATGCGCCTTTATCTCGTTTTTGGCGATAATTCTTCCCGCACTCTTTCGGTCAGAAACGATTTGAGCAGGGATTGGTAGGGAATATCCCGCTTGTGGGCCAAAATTTTCAGTTCATCGATCAACATTTGGGGCAGACGAAGCGAAATGGTCCGGGTCGATGGTTTCAGATCGGGAAACTTGGCGCGCTTCGCCTTGGACCAATCGATAAAACCGGTCGAATCGCGTTTCGCCCAAAAACTGCGTTCCTCTCGTTCGGATTTAAACTTGGGAATTTTAGTTTTCATAAGATCGATAGCTCCATTTCTCTTTGCCGCTCATGTCCCGCGCGGAAATAACCCGGAGTGCGGGGCCGCGAATGGTGAAAACCACGAATAAAAGCCGGGAAGCATCGGTTTGGCCGAGGGCATAATAGCGGGCCTCGCTCTGGGAGTGTCCCTCATCGTCCGCGACGAGCAAAGGCGAGTTAAAGAAAATCTCTTCGCACTCGGCCTGGGTGACGCCATGTTTGATATAGTTTTTTTGATCATTGCCTTCGTCCCATTGAAACTCGGTACAGCCAAAGAGGATTTCGTCAGAATCATCCACTGGCTATGTATACTACCATCATACACAGGTGGCAAGTCATTTGTATCGTCACTCCGTCATCCTCTCAGCCGAGGCGATTTCGGACGGTCATTTTGACCCGCTAATTCTGCCTGTCCTTTTTCTCTTCTCTTTTTCTCACTCAATCAGCCTGCAAGAGCATCGTAGCGAGCAGGTCTGTCTCAAAAGGCTTGTGGAAAAAGCCGCTGACGGCGTGAGCGTGATAGGCCCGTAAATCCTCGGGCTTGAAATTTCCCGACATAACCACGATGCGGCCCTTGAAGCCGATTTCCCGCAAGGAACGGACCAGCTCCCCGCCGTTCATGCGCGGCATGTCGTTGTCCGTCAGAATTGCCCCAAAGTCTCCCCCGTGCGCCTTGTACTGGGTCAGGGCGTCCATTCCATGAGAAGCTGTGATGACCTCGAAGCCGTACGCCTTCAGCCCCGCTTTCAATACCCCTTGCAGCGAGGGGTTGTCCTCCACGCACAAAATGCGGAAAAAGGAGGCGTCCTTGCTCACTCGACCATCTGACCGATGGTTGACGGAAAGCGCAAGAACAAAAGCCAACTATAGATGGCTTTTAAGTCGAGATTTCTCGGCATTATCTTGGGGGTGAGATATGCGCCTCATCAGCTTTTAGGCCGTAATATCGGGCGGTTGAGAAACCAATCCGGCCTGACCCAGGAGAAACTCGCGGAAGCGGCAGAAATCAGCCGGAATTTTCTTCAAGAAATCGAAAAGGGAGCCAAGAACCCAACGATAAATGTCGTTGCCCGCTTAAGACGGGCGTTGCGTTGTTCGTGGGAAGAATTGCTGCGTGGACTCGACTAAATTCAAGTTAAAAAACGATTTTTCAGATGCCTTTTCCGAAGTCGTAAAACAGCTTCGTGAGGCAAGAAAACTCAGTAAAGCTGCTTTGGCCAAAAAAGCCGGGCTTCATCAAACTTACATCGGTCTTTTGGAGCGCGGCGAGCGAAGTCCCAACCTGGATACAGCCAAGGCCATAGCCGATGCCTTGGAAGTGCGCCTCGGCAAAATGATTACAAAAGCGGAGACAAGGCAGTAGGCGGGAATTTATTCCCTGAAGGCGCAGGCGAGGGCGGAGGCGAGTTTTTTGCGGACGAGGTCGTGGGCGTCGTTGAATTTGCGGTTCACCAGTGCAAAAGCTGCAATCCGGTGACTTGGCTGAAGTGAGCATCGCAGGTGGCCAGCGGCATGGCGCATTCGAGGGCCACCGCTGCGATCCACGCGTCATTTTCCGGGATGGGCGTTCCCTTCTGTTCGAGGTCGACGCAAATCTGGGCGTAGTGCACCGCCGTGGCCGTGTCGGGGTGCAACACCGCGACGGTTTTCAAAAAGGTTTCGAGCAGGAGCCGGTTTTTCTCGGGCTGGCTCGACTTGAACACGCCCTTGTAAAGTTCGCCCAGCGCCGTCAACGGCAGAAACAGCGGGTCATTGGGCGCAACCTGGGCCGCGAGATCGAGATGACCGCGCAAGTGGGGGATGACGACGCTGCTGTCGAGCAGGGTGCCTTGGGCCATTACGATTCCAGGCGGCGGGCTTCGGTCAGCGCCAGTTCAAAAACTTGTCCGTCTTCCTCGCTCAATGCGCCGTGGGTCTGGCGCAACAGGGAGAGCCGTTCTTTTTGGGCCGTTTCGCTCAGGCCGTGGACGTAGCGGGCCACCTCCACGAGCTTGGGCGTGGGGAGGTCTTGCAGGTCTTTGAGGATCGATTCGATCACGCTCATGCTTTTTCAAGGTAGCACGGCATTAAGAGCAGGCGAGCCCTTTCTGGAGGGGCAGCCTCCGGCCTGACCCATTTCAGGGACAAGCCGGAGGTTGTCCTTCCAAAAATACCCTGCAATCTTGCCGAAGGGTTCTTTATTCGCGGAAGGTGCAGGCGAGGGCGGAGGCGAGTTTTTTGCGGACGAGGTCGTGGGCGTCGTTGACTTCGCGTTCGGTGAGGGTGCGGTCGGGGGCGCGGTAAGTGAGGGCGTAGGCGAGCGATTTCTGGTCGGCGGGGATCTTTTCGCCCTTGGGGTCGCGGAAGAGGTCGAAGAGTCGGACGCTTTCGAGGTTCGGGGGCTTGGCCGAGATGATGGTTTCCTCGACTTGGGCCTGGGGCACCGCCTTGGGCAGGACGATGGCGAGGTCGCGGCGGACGGGTGGGAAGGCGGGGACGGGCTGGTAGCGTTCAGGTTGCGGGGAGCGGCTGAGCCAGGCGTCGAGGGCGATTTCGGCGTAGAAGAAGGGGACCTTGATTCCGTGGATTTTCAGCTCAGGCGCGGAAATTTGGCCTGATTCTAGGACATCTTTAACGTTAATGCTCGTATTTTTTAGCAAAAGATCGACTGTGCCGCTCAGGTCGAAATAATCGGCGGAGCGCTCGCCCTGATACCATGCGGCGTCCTGGCCAAGTCCCGCGACGAGCAGGCCGAGCCGGAGTGGTTCGTGGGTCGATTGGTCCCGCTTTTCATAGACGCGCCCGACCTCGAAGAGCCGCAGTTGCGCGACGCCCCGGGCGAGATTTTTCGCCGCGACCTGCAAAAGGGATGTCTTGAGCGCGGGCCGCAAATGGGTCTGGAGTTCGCTGAGCGGATTGGCCATTTCGAGGGTTGCATCTCCCGTCGCGAAGCGGCGTTCGATCAGCGCGTCGGTGACGCATTCGTCCCAGCCGTGAACGGCCAGCGCGTGGCGCAGGCGCAGCAGGCGGGAATGGGCGCGGTCGGCGTCGGTTTCGGGATGCAGGCCGGTCACGACCCGGGACGGAACGCCGTCGAGTCCGTGGAGCCGCGCGATTTCCTCGATGAGATCGATTTCGCGGTGGAGATCGTCGCGGAACGTGGGTGGTTGCCAGGCCGTTTCGTGGTCATGCGTCGCGGCGCGCTTTTCGCAGCCGAGTTGGGTCAGATTTTTCTCCACGATGTCAGTGGGAACTTCGATTCCAAGCAGGCCAGCTATTTTTTTCGCGCGGAGCTTGATGGAGCTTCGTCCCGCAGGTGGCTCACCCGCGACGGACGACGCGGAGGAAATCGTTGCGCCGGTCAATTCGATGAGGAGGGCCAGCGCACGGTCGCGCGCGGCGAGCAACGCGCCGGGGTCGACGCGCCGCTCGTAACGATAGGAGGAGTCGGAGACGAGTCCCAGCCTGCGGCTCGTGCGCCGCACCGTGGCGGGCTGGAACCAGGCGGCTTCGAGCACGATTTCCGTGGTCGATTCGGTGACGCCGGTGGGCTTGCCGCCCATGACGCCCGCGATGGCGACGGGGCCGCTTTCGTCGGCGATGACGAGGTCGTCGGGCAGCAACTCGTAGGTCATGTCGTCGAGCGCCTCGATCTTTTCGCGAGAGCGCGCGCGGCGGACCTCGATGACGCGCCCGGCGAGTTTTCCCGCGTCGAAGGCGTGGAGCGGCTGGCCGGTTTCGAAGAGGACGTAGTTGGTGATGTCGACGACGTTGTTGATCGGGCGATGGCCGGTGGAGGCGATGGCCTCCTGCAACCATGCGGGGCTCGGGCCGACTTTGACGTTGGTGAGATGCGTCGCACTATAATAAGGGCCAAGATCGGGCGCGCTGAGCCGGGCCGTCCACGCGGGAGGGTTTCCCGGAAAATGGAGCGCCGGGGAGGGGACGACCCTGAGGCAGCCCGCGCCGATGGCGGCGATTTCCCGCGCGATGCCGCGATAGGAGAGGAGGTCGGGGCGGTTGGAGGTGACCTCGACGTCGAAGAGGGTGTCGCCGGGTTGGTACTCGGAGAAGATTTTCCCGAGGGGCGCGTCCGGCGGGAGGATGAGAAGGCCCTCGGCGTCCTCGGCGAGCGCCAGTTCCTTCTCGGAGCACAACATGCCCTGGGAAAGTTCGCCGCGCAGTTTCGATTCCTTGATGACGAGACCGCCCGGCAGCTTCGCGCCGGGCAGGGCGAGCGGCACTTTGTCGCCGACCTTGTAGTTCTTCGCGCCGCAGACGATCTGGCGCGTGGCCGTACCGTCGTTGACCTGGCAGACGCTGAGGCGGTCGGCGTTGGGGTGCTGCGCGGAGGAAAGAATTTGCGCGACGACGATGTGGGGGCTCTCCACGCCGGTGACGGCAACGTGCTCGACCTCGGTGCCGGCGAGGGTGAGCCGGTCGAGCATTTGCGGCACGGGAACGGTGAGGTCGAGATAATGGCTGAGCCAGCGAAGCGAGAATTTCATGGGCGAAAAAGAGAGTCGAGTATGCTCATGCCCGTTGGGGATGGCAAGATTGCGACGTTGCTGCGGAAGGGGAGTCTCATCGCCTTGCCTTGCGGCCTAAACGGGCGCGGGCGATTTTTATGCGGGGAACTTTTTCTTGGCGTCTCTTCGTGCGATCGGGTAGGTTAGGCGTTCGCGGTGAAACGGCGGGGTAGCCAAGTGGTAAGGCGCGGCTCTGCAAAAGCTGTATGCGTCGGTTCGATTCCGACCCTCGCCTCTCTTTCTAATTCGTTGAAAGAGAATATCTTGTGTCGAAGAAAAGCGCCGACTGCCAGTGAAACTGCCAGTAAAAATTGAGCATCGCGCTTAGTGCGGGCGATTTGATTCTTACTCCAGTCTTGCTCGCTAACTCGGTGCATCGCATGGCGGTTAGTCTCTGAAACCGGAGACAATTATGCGATTGCAGCAGTATCGGTTATTCCAACATCACGGCACCTTCTACGTCGAAAACGTAGGAACCAAAAAACAAGAAAGCTTGCGCACGAAAAGCAAGCCGGAAGCCCTCGTGCTCTTGGCGGCCAAAAACGAGGCGGCGCGCCAGCCCGCGCTCAATCTCCAGATTGCGCGGACGTATCTGGCGGCGAGTGATCCTCTCATGCCGAAGCGGACGTGGCAGCACGTCCTGGATGAAATCATCAAGACGAAGACGGGAGAGACTCAATACCGGTGGACGAACGTCGCCAAGGACAAGGCGATGATTCCGCTCCTGAACCAGAAGCTTACCGAAACTGTCGCGGAAGAGCTTTTTCGCGTCATGCAAGCAGGCACCGTCTCAACCAATGTCTTTTTGCGCCGGATCCATAACTTCGCCCTCGACATGAATTGGCTGCCCTGGCCGGTGATCCCCAAAAAACAGTGGCCCAAGTATCGCCATGCGGAAAAACGGGCAGTCACCTGGGACGAACACTTCCGCATCATTGAACGCGAGGCTAATCCTGAGCGGAAGGCATTCTACCAACTGGCCTGGCATCTGGGCGCGTCGCAGGGCGATCTGGCGCACCTTCACGCGGAGGATGTCGATTGGCAGGACAAGGTCATTACCTTTGAACGGATGAAGCTGCGGGGACGCAACGTGGGGCAACTGCCGCAGATTTCCTTCGGCCCGGATGTGGCAATGGTTCTTCGTCCATTGCCATCCACCGGCCCTCTGTTTCCTTATCTGATCACCGTGCGGGCGTCCGACCGTGCCACGGAGTTCAAGCAACGGTGCCGGGGCCTTGGCATCACGGGCATCACCCTCCACAGCTACCGCTACGCTTGGGCGGAACGGGCGAAAACGGCGGGCTATCCCGAGCGCTTTGCCCAGGTTGCGCTTGGCCACAACAGCAAGGCAGTCCATCGCGCCTATGCACGCAAGGCGTTGGTGACGGTTCCCCCGTTGGAGGAATACGAACGCCGTCTTCGCCACAAAAAAATCATCGAATTTTCCCCAGCTAAGCAAGAGGTGGAGATCGTCCCGCAGGAAGAACACCAAGAAGCGGTCTAAAAATAAATGGTACTCTTTGTACTCCTTTCTTGACATACCGTAGTCTCGTGATACTCTGCCCTCATGGAAAAAGAAACTGAAGGCAGGGCCAAACGGCTCACCATGATGGTCCGGAGTGATCTGACGGAGCGGGTTCTTAAACTTGCTCCTGTGGTCTCTCAAAACCCGAATTCCTTTGTCAACTTGTGCGTCGAGGGCTGCCTCGACGCCATGGAAGCGGAGGATATCGGCTATGAAATCCCGATCATCAAGCTGTATCGAACTGTCCGCAAAAAAGCGGTGCTCGATTCAAAGTGGGTCACGGCCATCTGTTCCATTTTCGCTCCCCGAACCGAAGAGGTGACGGAGCACCACCACCGTTTTCTGGCGGAATTGATCAATCAGCACGAAGGTCCCCTGACGGCTGAGGCGATGAATTTCTACTGGAAAAAGGCCACCGAAATGAATATGGCCCGAATTCAAACGGAGAAGGAGGCCATCAAGTATAAAACCAAAAAATTAAAAGCATGAGTAACCATATCTACACCACAGAAAGTCCCCCTAAGCAGAGTGACAAATTTGAGTTCTTGAACCTGCGCCTATTGCCGGGAAAAGTTGATTACCGACAAGCAGGATACATCCTCGATTTTGAGCCCGTCGCCATCCAGAAATTGGTGGCGCTGGGACACCTCAAGCCGCTGGGAAACAATACCGGAACCGAGCACAAATACTTCCCGACCCAGACCATTCTTCAGTGCGCCCGCGACGCCAAGTGGATGGATAAGGCCATGAAAGCACTTCAGAGCCATTGGGCCGAGAAAAACAGTCGTCGCAAGACGGCAACGCTTAACCCTTCTCGCATCCGGCGAAGACTGGAACAGCCCGTCGCTTCCGGGGCTTGAAAACCCGCGCGAGACCGGAAAAGCCCGCGCAGAAACCACAGGCCCAGAAGCGATTTGCAGACGAACTGCCCCCCATAAAAGCCGACGGCGGGGGGCAGTTTGGCGGCAAAGCGCGCACGCCACAAAGGTCGTGCACACGATCAAGAGAGACAGACTTCGCCTGAGTCTTGAACATAAACCCTAAACTGGCACCCTAAAGCAGGTGAACAATGCAGACTTTATCACGGTTTTCAACTTAGCTGACACGGGATACCGCGATTGGTGGTTCCCGGCGTTCGGACTAATCTTCGTCGTAATCGGTGTAATTTTACCAAAGCTCTTTGATGCGGGGATATTTCCCAACTACCAAAAACAATGGATGGGGAATTGGTTTCCCTCCGTATTTCTCGGATTCGCCATCTTCTGGACAGCTATAACATTCATTTCTACACTGGGCGCGTACCTTAAAGATCGTGAGGCGCTCCTTTCTGGCAAGGCAAGTTATGTCGAGGGTGTCGTTACCAACTTCGTGCCGATGCCGTATCAAGGCCATGCGCAGGAATCCTTTTCAGTAAAAGGCGTTCCCTTTAACTACTCAGATTATGGAGTAACGGCTGGATTTAATAATTCGTCATCGCATGGTGGCCCCATTCGACAGGGGCTTTACGTTCGTATTTGGTATTCGGGAAATGACATCCTGAAGCTGCAAATCCCCAGGAACAAAGGCAATTGAGCCGAAAATTCAGGCGCGTCCGAATGAAACTCTGAGTCCCCCGTTCTATAACTTAAGATCCAGAGTCAGCGTCGAAAGAACGGTGGCGGTGCACTAGGACGGAAGGGAACACAAAAATCTAAAAGCGACCTTTTATCCCAAAGGTCCCACACGCTAAGTAAATTATCAGTATCGTCTCACGATGTATCGGCGGGCGCGGCTGCCTTGATGCGAGAAATTAAGCGTCCTTAGACTCTCTGACCGCCCAACTCAACATTCCTCGCGAATTCACGGCGTACGACGTTGCATTTATGAGGGCTCACCCTCATACTCGGGGTTTTGGAAGCCCATTAATTTAAAAGACGCGATCTTTTGCCCTCGCAAGGCTCCCCGCATCAATGGACAAGCTAAAGCAAATTCTTACCCAGGAAGACACCGTCCTCTTCATCGGCTCCGGTATTTCCCTGTGGTCCGGCCTTCCCTCCTGGACAAAACTAATCGAGGAATTGGCAGTTTTTATCGAACAAGAAGGAGGCAACGCCGATTTGGTACGTCAGGAGGCACGGCGTGGGGACTTATTACAAGCGGCAAGTTACGGTCTTTATCGGCTGACCCAGCCGCAGATCGCTCAGTTTTTTCAAGTGGCATGTCGTCGCGGTACTGCTAGGCCGGACGCCATCCATCGTAAAATTGTAACTTTCGGAGCGCGTTGTTTTATAACAACTAACTACGATGAATTGATTGAAGAGAGTCTAAGGCAATGGCGCGCAGCAACTCCTTTTAAGATAGTCACAAACCGCCAACTAATTGAGATGGCAAATATAATAGGCGCACACGCAAAAGACTTCGTGTTCAAACCGCACGGAGACGTTGGCGACGCCGAAAGTATTATTTTAACACGAGAGCAATACAGGCATCTTCTGCCAGGCGGAGGCCGGGTAGCGGCTCTTGAATCTGTAAAGACCCTACTACTCTCCCGATCTGTAGTCTACCTTGGCTTTGGTCTTCGTGATCCCGATTTTGTGTACTTAAGAGATATTCTAACGAATATCTATAAAGGGGGGGTTCGCGACCATTATGCCATTATGGCCGACGTTCAAGCCGAGGAGATTGAATACTGGAGGCGCGAATATGGAATCCACCTGATCGGGTACACGACCATCCTCGATCCGATCTCAGGCATTCGAAACCATAATCCGTTGTTAACGCTCTTGGAGGACCTTGCAGAATCCCCCCGTGATACCATCTCGAAGGGGGTGGCGGAGCTACGGTTACTACTGGCGCGTTATGCCGGACCACTGACCCGATTTCTTAAGCGCACGCCTGAATTTCCTATCAGAGTTCACGTAGAGCAACATCGAACCCGTATGTTTACCAGCATCTACACTTTGGATGCATTCGACCACTGTCCTGTAGAACGATTTCTAAAAGAGGGGCCTACAAGAGCTTTACTAATCGGCTTGCCCGGCGCGGGAAAAAGTTACTCATTGCGCCGCGCCGCCGCTGAGCTTGCTGAAAAGCTAACAGAAACCTGTTTGGCCGAAAACTTCGAGGAGAAAGAAATAGTGATTCCAATCTTCGTGGACCTAAAACTGTACGATGGTAGTCTTTTTGAACTAATAGAGCAAACTTTGCCTAACGGATTACTGCTTTCAGAGTTGAAGGGGCGTTTTAGGTTAAAGTTATTTCTAGATTCCTTCAATGAGATGCCGCGTGAACACTGGGAAAGCAACAAGTACGAAGAGGACTTTCTTGGCGTATTGGAAGAATTGGAAGGTGCATCATTCATTATTGGCTCTAGGACAACCGATGGTCTCTCCAAATTTGATTTCCCAGTATATAACTTAGACCAAATAGAGAAGGAATTCGTCGAGGCGCAGCTCCGTAAAGAGCAAAAAAGGTTTCAGGGGCGCTTTGAGGACGACATTCTCTCTCTTTTGCAAAAACCGTTCTACTTTTATCTATATATTACTGGGAACGTGGTCTTCTCAGAGGAACCCCACCCGCGAGATTTCTTTCAGTCATTATTTAACAATCTACGAAAAGAATTTGAGTTGCACTTCAATGTCTCCCTCGACCTCGAGAATGCGCTCTCTCTTGTCGCATACGAAGCGATTAACACTGGTGAGGAAGCTCAATTGTTGGACGATATCCTCAAGGTTCTGGGGGAGCAACTGCGACATCTGTCAGCAGATAAACATGATCCCCTTGATATAGCGAACTGGTTAGCTTCCAAGTCAATCTTAATTCCATATAAGGGCTCGCGTGTCGCATTTTTCCATCAATCGGTAACAGAATTTCTCGCTTCCTCCGAGCTTGCCCGCTTATATCAAGCCAGTCCCTCAATACTGAGCGAGAAGCTTTCGTTAATGCGTTGGGATCAAGCGCTTTTTTTAACCCTTAGCCTCCTTCCGCCAGAAAAGAGCGCACAATTTCTGGCTGCCATAATCGATGTCGATTTCTCGTTAGCCTTGAAAGCCACTAAGTACCTAGAATTCGAGCGCGATGAGGTAATTGCAAAGATGCTTGCGGAAATCCCCGGCAAAGTCAGCGGAGGATTTGAGGGCGATAATAAAATCGCCCATGCACTAGAATACTACCTGCCTGTGAACTCGAGCCACAAGCACCTTCTTCGCCAGATTATCGCTTTGGGTGACAGTATCGGTGGGTCTGCTGTAGAATGCCTAGTGAGATTGGAGGGCCCGTCCGTTAAGGACGAGCTACTGCAGTCCCTCTTCGATCACAGAGACGACTATAATTTTTGTTGTAACGGAGTAGCTCCTGCGATCGGACGTTTCATAAAGGATGGAGACTTGGACGTGCTCATACGCTTTGCAGATATAATTGAACACGAATCGACTCCTGGTTTGGATGACAAGTCGCGGCATGGATTTACCTGCTCTATGGGCGCATTGCTTGAGAATATTGAGCTAGCTTCAATCAGGAAGGCTTTTTTTCCCGCAGATGCATCTGCGGCTATACCAGAGATAAGGGCCGAGATCCTCTCCTCTATACTCCAACCGCGTCAAACAGCCGACGCAATGGAGCTCGCTGGAGAGCTTTTATTGCGAGGTTATGCGAAAGCTGCGACGACCATGCATTTCATCGCAAATCACAGCGAAACCGAGATGGCTACACTGTGGCGCTCTTTCAGCGGTAGGCATGCGGAGGCCCTCATTTCTCACCTTCATATAGCACATAAGGAACACGAGACAGTCTGGGCTCTAAAATCTCTTAAGCAATTATGTGAAGCGCGTCCTGACCTGGCCGAAATCGTGAGCGCTCAGGCTCTGAGCGAAAATGGGTTACTAAAAACGGCTCTACTTTACTGCGTATCCCAGACAGGAGAAGCTTCGGTTTACGAGACTCTAAGAAGCTTGGCGCAGATGGACAAAGAACAGCGCAGCCGCGAGCCAATCCATCTGCTAGCTGAGATGGAATTGAAATGGGCCGGACGTGAGGAATTGCTGGTCGATCTGCTGAAACTGAGGGACAGAAACCTCGCGAGAGGACTTATTGAGTTTTATCCATGGTCGGAACACTTCGGGAATTTAGAAATAGGACCCATATACTGGTGGCTCGATTGGCTATCGGAGTCCCAAGGTGATTGGTGGCTTCTTGACCGCCTCTCATCCCTATTTCGAAATCATCTCACGCCGGATGCGCGTACCGCCTTTCTCGCAGAGTTCAACAAACCGGATTCGACGTACCGACCGATCTTGGCGATTTCAGTACTGCGTGCTCGAAACGACCTTACGACCGACCACTTCACCGAAGAGACTATTTCCTATCTGATAAGCACGTTGAATACGAATCAACACCGCGATTTCCGAGGCCATTTGCTTGGGCACACGGCAACTGAATCTTTTGTTGAGGAGAGGCTACTTCCGATGCTTGGCAAAGACGACGAGCCTCTGGCGTCGAACCTGCGAGAAATTCTGAGCCAGGCCGGCGGACGTCACGGGCGACGATACATTCCGTCCAGGTGAGGGAGATCATCGAGCAACTTTGCTGCTACGATAGAGCTATGGCAACGGTGGGGGTGCGCTGGGACGGAACGGAGCAGCGGCCCGCCACGGTTGCGACGATGAGCCCAGCAGTCCCCGGAGCGGTGCCAGCAGGCACGGCGAGAGGGGAATGAGGAATCCCCTCACATACTCTGGGCAAGTCGCGCCCTAATCACTTGCTGCTCGTTCACGGGTTATGCTTATCTGCTGTGAAATGGAGACATGCGATTCTTATCTCTTATTGGGGCGGTGCTCTGCATCGTCGTCGCGGCTGGTTTTAGTATACAAGACTGGGGCTGGATCATCTCGTTGATGCTGCTTCCGGCGGCATTCTTTCTCGGCCATTACGGGTTCAGCAAACCAAAGCTTCCCCCGGGTGTCGTGCTGGCTTTGGGCAGTGTTCACTGGAACGAGGAAGATTTCTGCCGGGGATGGGAAATCGATGGCCGGACGGGTTCGGGCAAAACTGCAAGCGCGGTCGTTCCCATCATCCATCAATTAAAACAAAATCGCCCGGAGGTCGGTATCCTTGCGCTCGACACCAAGGGAGACTTGAGCGAGCCGCTCGCCCGGATCGCCGATGACTTGAATTGTCGGGATAGCTTGGTCCAATTGGAAGTTAGGCCGGAGGGTGCCTCCCCAGAATGGAAGCCCGCAGTGACCATAAATTTTCTGGCAGACACATCCATTCCCTATTCCACTTACGCGAAAATCATCGTCGATGTGGCCACCGCTGCCGGGCAAAAGGGCGGGCAGGCCTTTTTCAAAGTTGCCGCACAAACCGCGATCCAGAATACTTTCTCCGCACTGGCTGCGCTCAGTCGCCCCGTCACCATCCCGGCTTGCGCCGAGGTCATCGCAAGCCCCGGCAAATACGAGGAAACGGGAAAGGCCCTGCTCGCGTTGTCGGAGGCCCGGACTGATTTGCTTCCACTCGTGCATTACTTTCACGAGTTCATCAAACAACCGCCGGAGCAGCTCGGCGGCATTCGGTCTACCGTCTTCAATTACCTCCAGCCGTTCACAGCACCGGACATCGCAGACGTTTTCTGCCCCGAAAAGCCGACCTTCTCCTTGAGCGAGATCGACCAAGGCAAGCTCATCAGCGTGAAAATCCCGCAAAAGTACCAGGTGGAAAAGAAATACGTTGGCCTCCTGCTCAAGGTGTTGTTTTACCTCCATGCTTTGCGGCGGTACGATCTGTCCCAACAGCAGCGGGCCCAGAAAAACCTGATCGTCATGGTGCTGGACGAGGCCCAGGAAACCGTGCTCGTCAGCGAGGACGGCATCTCCGACTACAACGTGATCGACAAGATTCGCGGTGCGCGGGCCACCACGATCAATTCCACGCAGTCTCCCACGTCGTACATCCCGCCCATGGGTGGCCGGGACAAAGCCGAAGTCTTCCTCCTGAACCTAGGCAACAAAATTTACTTTACCGCCGCCGACAAACAGGCCTCCGAGATGATTGCGGACTCCATCGGCAAACATACCGTCAAAAAACGAACCTATGGTCGCACCGCCGGGAAGAGTACCATGAGCTGGCGGGAAGAGGACGAGCACTGGATCAAGCCCCACATGTTAAGGGACTTACCCAAGCACACGGCCATCATCAAGCATTGCGAACGGAAATTTCGAAGGACCATGCTTAAGCCCACGAGATACACTGCCTCCTGATGCACGCCAAAGCTAATGCAATCCTCTTAAGTGGAAGGCGACCTTTTGCAGGAAAGGTCACTCTTCGGTTTCAATCGGTTAGGACACCACTGTATCCGGAACGGGCTACTCTATTTTGATAAATCTCCGGCTTCAAAACTACTCTTGGTGCTTCATTATGGCGAAGTTGAGCATGGATCGATTGACAACGCACCCCTCCATGGAGAGCACGTAGCAATTCTCCCGCAACTAGAGCCCCGGCGAACGCTCCAACAAACGAAGTGGCAACAGCCTTCCTAGCGAGGGTTTCAGCAATAATTCCACAATCTCCTTCGCTCTTGAATGCAGCGACGATTTTTTGATCTACCGCTGTCAGAGGCGTGGTCGCCCAAATGTGGTCCGCAGTCTTTGCAGCGTCAGGAAACGTGTGAAAAATAATTCGGTCGAATCGGGCGGTATCTCCTCCCAAAGCGCATTCTATTACGAGATCAAAGCCAGCCGATTCCAAAAGTCTCCGTGGCTCGGCTGAGTCGAAACCACAACAAGCCACAAATGGTTCGTTTCCGGTTCGCTTCGTGTGCGAATCGAAAGCCCGCTCCGTTATAATGGTATGAAAGCCGCGAGCATCCAGCCATTCTGCGCAAATACGGGTTTTGAGGCGATTAACGCACTTTTTTTCACACAACATACCCGATGAGAAGTTGCCTTGAACAATGCGGTCAAAATCCTGCAGGACAAAGCTAACTTCGCTTGGGTTCGCGTATGGGAGGAGAGCAAAATTCCAAAGGAAAGCTTGCCCCAAGTGCCCTAAGCCAAGCATCCAAAGGTTCTTGGGTAACAACTCCAGAGGCGGACCTTCGGCTTCGGAACTTGTCCAGTCCAGATCAGGACGCCAAAGCGAAACTCCCTCATGGTTCTCAACGTGTCGTGTGCTAAGGCCAGAGACGCGAAGAAAACCTTTTGCAACACCAAGTGCGCCAGCGAGAACACCTCCCAATGAAAAATCGTTTGAGCCAACGAAGTGGGGGGACACCCCCGCCGGAGCCACGCCGCCTCTCCAACCAGAGCAAACGATTAGAAGACCATCGGCGACGGGATTTTCGGGCTCTCCAAAATAGAGTGTGTGACTAAAAGACGTATGATCGAGACCAACAAACTTCGCGCCAAGCGCCTGCGCTACTTGATTAAGTGTTTGGTTTCCTGGCCAGTTAAGTAGATTAGGAATATCGCGAGGCATTGAAACAAAAACACCGCCGTGAAAAGCACGCTTGCCGCAATTTATTGAGGTCAGCAGTGCCGCCTGAAGCGATGACGACTGGGCGATGCTTGCATCACAGACTAAATTCAGCCGGAATTTGCTAAGAATTGCCAGTGCCTTTGCGTATCCCACGGAATGCTTCTGCATGATGGCTTTCGCCAGCCGATCTAAAGTGTCTTCGCTTGGAGGTCTCGATTTCATAGTAGCGTAATTTTCACGGCCTGGGAGTCGCCAGATCGTGATTTCCACTGGTGATTGCCCAAATATTCATAAATCCCTACACCGGCCAGTGAATGCTTCGTCCGTTGCGCAAAATGGGGCAGGATCAAAGCGATGTGCCCTGCTTGAGCAATCATTGGATGCGTTCTATCTGAGTCACTTTGTCCGGTCCATCCACCGGGGTGGGTGTGAATGTCTGCGACCACCGTCAATTTTTCCCTACCGCAAATATCCCAGAGACGAATGAATCCACGTGCGTGAAATCGCACAATACCTGATTCTAAAGCAGTTTGATCAAGGTCATCGTAGCAGATAAAACGAATGACGTGGTGAGATTGCTCTTTAGCTAATAAGAAAGCACCGCTCTCATGCCTGCCGCCTCCGCGGCTTCGCAATTGGCGGATCATGCACCACCATAAAAACATAGGTATTTCAAGCTTGCTCATTTTCATGTCCTGATCGAATTCAAACATATGTGGACGAACTCCAAATACTTTCTGATTGTGAAATGCGGTTGCCACCACCAAGCAGGAAACTGTTTCTGCCAAGTTTCATGCCCTGGCATGGCAATGCGATCACAAGGCGCGTACAGTGCCGCGCCAGCCATCCAGTCGGATCGAAATACTTTTGCATATTTGCCAGTAATTTTTGGTCGCAATCCATTCCCTGCTTTTTCATTTCGCTCAACGTCCCAAGGGCTCGCCGTTGGGGCATTAGCGGGATACCCATCTAAGGTAAATTTGAGGTGAACCTTACCGGAAGGAAGAAGCTGTTCATCGGCCCGAACCCAAATAGTCGCGTTCGGCCACACGATTTCTCCCAAAAGTCCCCACTTTCCCGCATCGCATCCCGATTGAAACGGAGCCTCTTCAAGGTGCGTTTTGAAGAGGCTCTCGTCAGGTTTCATCCGTTGACTTCCACAGGAGCCGTCAGGCACAGGCTGACAGCGCACTCATTGTGGTTTGTGAACGACCCAATGTGAGCGTCGAGAGGGAGCTCATCATTGACGTTTCCCTTCAATGCCAAAAGCATGTCCGCCGCGTCAGCAGGCGTGATGTTGAAGGCCTTGATTGCCCATTTGAGAATCCGCTTCACCGTGGCAGAGGGAGGAAACGATTCGTGTTTTTCTCCGTTGTAAAAAACAGAGACCTTCACCCGATGGCAGCGATGACAGTGAACATGGTGCCTGTGCCTAATTTCGCACTCGGAGAGCTTCCGATGCGGTTCGACAGGTTCGTCGCTGTCTTCAAGGAAGAGGCGAATATCCTCGTCTTGCCCAGTCTTTAATTCGCCAGCCTCAACGATGCTTTCGATGAGTTGTTTTACTGTGGCATCCTCGCTCGTCCTGATGAGTTTGGGTTCAATGCCATTGGTTGTGTGAACGTATATTTCGATTATTTTCATTTGATTTTACTTTTTGTTTTTCTTGGTTTCAGCAGGCAACAGTGCCAGCTTTCAAACAGAATACTACGCGGTGCTAAATTCGTCAAGCATTTACTTAGCGAAAAAAGAAAGTGCTTGATTTGCTACGCGGAGCGCGATATGTTTAATGAAAGTTAACCAAGATATATTTTATGAAAACCGAAGATGCGGATAAAACGCCTAAATCGTTCGGGGCAGGTCTGAAAACGGCCAGGGAGTTACGCAATCTCTCTCTTCGTGAGATTGAGGAGGCGACGGGAATCTCAAACGCCTATCTGAGCCAATTGGAGAATGATAAAATTAAGAAGCCTTCGCCGCATTTCCTTCACAAGCTTGCCGCCTTGTACGGCATTGACTACGAGCTTCTTATGGAAGCCGTCGGCTATGTCCAGAGCAGGAAAGCTGGAGGCCCAAAGACATTGGCCGGTGCCGCTCTGTTTAGTCAGGAAAAGCTGACATCGCAAGAGGAAGAAGCATTAGCGGAATATTTAGCTTTTCTCAGGCGGAAGCGAAAATGAATGAACAAGCCCGCACTCGATTCTGCTGACGAAATTGAAAAAATCGCGAGAAATTTGCTACTAGCCTCTAAGGCTTGGGGCAAATTTCCGACGCCTGTTGATCAGATTGTTCAGTTTGCGGATTTGCAGGTCGAAAACGGCATAGACCTCAGCGCGGTTGAGCCTGGCTTCTTCACAGAAAAATTTGAGTTTGCAAAGCAGGCGCTGTTGAAAGTTCTGGGTATCGTGGACTTTAGGCACAAAACCATTTATCTGGATCAAACGCAAAATGCTTACCGCAAGAATTTCGTAAAGCTGCACGAGGTCGGTCACAAAGCGTGTTCATGGCAGAGCGATTTAGGTTACATGGATGATGAGCAGACGTTGGACCCTTCCGTCGATGAATTGTTTGAAAGGGAGGCCAGTTACTTTTCTTCTGGAGCTTTATTTCAGCTCGAACGGTTTGATGACGATGCAGCAAATCTACCACTGTGCATAAAATCTTCTCAAGTGCTGGCACAAAAGTTCGGAGGCTCCAACCATGCAAGCATTCGCAGGTATGTCGAACGATCCAAGAAACGTTGTGCCGTGCTGGTTTTAAATAAGCCGACGGAAAACGGCGAATACTCGGCTAAGGTTCGAAACTACTTTCAGTCCCCATCGTTCACCGCTCAATTCGGCGAGATTTCATGGGCCAACGAAAAATGTGGGCTGGAATGGGTGTTCGTCCAAGAGATTAAGAGGAAAAGAAAATGGCATGAAGACGGCCAAGTTGCTCTGTTGACTGGATCGGGTGAAACAGTGACGTTCATGTATCACTTCTTTAACAACACCTACAATACGTTCGTCCTTCTAATGCCTGTGGGTGAAAAAATAAAATCTCGCACTGTGATTCTACCTAGGTAAGACAATGAGAATAAGAGTGAAGGCCAAAGAATGCGACTTCTGCGGCGTTCCATTTCAGATGGCGGATGGTAGCAACGCCCCTTATTGCTCAAGATGCTCTGACCTTCGCCGTCAGTCGGCTGGGAGGCACTTTCGTCTAACCTCCGGCACCTCCAGCGTTTTTGGAGATTACCTTCTGTCGAAGACACAGGCATTGCACATGGGTGAGGCTACGACGCGTTAGCAAAAAATGCTTCCAATTCTGCCCTTGCTTCTCTCGATAAGAGGATTTTGCCTGGGGTTCCTCCCACGGAAACGTCGCGCTTCCCACCGCCGGACCGCTTTGCATGCCATTCATGCTTGCGTGGCGAATGGATAATCCATTCGACCGTGACTGTTCGGTTGCCTTCTTTGCGCGACCATGTGACCTTGTTGGGTGCAAAATGACAATTCCAAGATGGAGCAATTGGCAACTTTGCCAGAGCTTGGCTCATGGCGTGAGCAGTTTGAAATCTCTGGCTCGTGTCATCATGCAGGGCTTTTCTGACGAATTTTCTCCATGCATCAGGTACATGCGGCAGCCAGTCGAGCCACTGACTGAATCCACCGTTGGTTATCATTTGGCGAATGTCGAGCGGCGATTTACTCGCGAGCAATTGCTGATAAAAACCGTCGCCATGCAACAATCGATACACGGTCATTCCTAACGCCCAAACATCCGTTTTGGCACTGGTTATCCCGTAGGTGGTTGAATCTCCGAACACTTCAGGCGCAAGATGGCATATATAACCGTCAGCCGACGCATATCCTAAGAGCAAATCATCGGTTACCAAGCCAAAATCGCCAATTTTACAAACGTGATCGTGGCGCATAATATTGGACGGCTTAATGTCACGGTGAATCATGCCGCAGCTGTGAATGTGCTCAAGACCTCTACAGGTCTCAGTGATTACTTTACGCACTTGTGGAAGGGTGAGCGGTCCCTTCTCATAAGCATCCTGCACTGTTCCTCCATTGCAAAATTCGGCAACAAGATGAACTACATTGTTTGTCGAATCTTCAAGTACTTGCAGAACTTGGACTACATTGGGGTGGGCGGCAGTTTTAAGCTTTTGGGCTTCATGCATCAGCTGCTTACTTCGAAGCGCCCAATCTGCAGGGCTTTCGCCTGAATTTTGTTTTAGCACTTTTACGGCGACTTGACCATGAACAGGACACGCTCCTTCAAAGACGTCGCCAAATTGGCCACCTCCGATCCGTCCTTTAAGTGTCAATTGCGCAGTATAGGCCATGCTCAGTCGGGAAATTCGGAAATAGCCGAAAAGGCCGCTTCTCGCTGCCCCTTTTTAAGATTTGGAAGGCCAATGTTTTTCCAAAAAGTACTGTCTTTTAAATATTCGTCCACCTTACGAGTGCCAAAGTTTCGGCTGGCATTCGCCTTTGTCATGATGCGGATTTCAGCACCCGCAGATGACGCCGCAGCCTGGACTACGCCGCGAAGTTCTGCTGCGTGGAGATGCGCCATCTTTGTTCCACCCATGCTGACAGCGCTTCCCTTAATGCAAACGTACTTGGCGCGATGTTGTCGGACATAATCAGAGAACTGGCCATGGATCGTGTTGTAAGCTGCGGGTCTGTCCCCATCCTGGAGATTCATCGTCGTCTCATCGTCGAGTGTGAAATCTTGAGTAGCATTTTTCGTCAGCAGCACAACGTGGACTTCGTTAGCCGCAACAGTAACTCCGATTAACTTGTCTGGCATAAATACCTCGAAAATTTTTCAACCCACTTAACAGTATCGTCGGCGCGAACCATTGGCGCAAGGATAAGCTGCACATACGCAATGCTCGCAGAAACTCTCTCCCGTTAGCAGGTTGACCTTTGGCGTGGAACATCGCCCATAGGACCTATTTCTGTGGCTCTAGACGAAGGCGCACTATTGGCGGCACAGAGTGCCAGCGTATTACAGCCGTAGTCCACGTCTACTCGCTAACCGGGCGACAGTCTTTTGCTCTTAGCTGGAAGCGTGAACCAAATCCTTCCTTCATCTCGGGGGAAACCATTCCAGAGCAAGCTGGAGCCGTTCGCGGATATTATCCGCGATCTCCGTCGTCGACGCAAAAGCTATCGACTCATCGCGCAGATTTTGCGCGATGAGCACGGTGTCGTGACCGATCACACCAGTATCTGGAGCTACGTCAAAGTCCGCTCCCGGTCGCGCCCCGTTTACACCATGACGGAAAACACCGTTCGGCAGCGCCCAACGCCGTCGACGCTTGATCCGATTGCCCGACTTAAAGCGAAGCCGGTGGCAACGCCACCCGCACCTGTTTTTCAGTACGACGAAAACAAACCCCTAACCCTCATTAACGAAAAATCATGAAAACTAGAAAAAAGAAAGTCGTCTTTCCCATGGGTGGAAAAGGCGGCGGTGGAAAAACAACCGTCATCACGGCCCTCGCCGAATGGTACGAAGAAAATCAAATCCCGTGCACGATGCTCGATCTCGACATCGAGAATAAGAAGAAAGGAAGCTTCTCGCATTTCTTTCCCGACCGGGCCGTCAAAATCGACATTAACACCCCGGCGGGTCTTGATGCCTTCATCGATCACGCCGACAAGGAACCGGACATCATCCTTGCCGACATGGGCGCGGGCAGCGGCAAGGTTTCCTCCGGGTGGTTCAATTCGATGTACGATTCGATTGCCGACACCCTGGCCTTTACCGCCATCGGCGTCGTGACCAGTGACCCCGCGAGCGTCGAAAGCCTCCTCAACTGGGCGGCCCAGTTGCAGAACCGGGTCTCGTACCTGGTGGTGCTCAACCAGCAGGAAGATATTCAGGTTGATTTTACCTATTGGGAAAGATCGGCGGAAGCGGCTGCCTTTCGCGCGGCCTTTAATCCCCCCATCATCCGCATGGAGGCGAGATTGCCTGATTTGCAGCACGCCCTGCGCAACCACGGGTTTACCCTCGGTAAAGTCGCGGCCCGCGAAGTGTCTGGAACGGAACTGGGCAAAAGCAGTCTGGTGGTACGTGCGCAGGCCTACCGCCGTCAGCTTTTCGCGGAATTCAACCGGGTCAAGGAGGCCCTTCTCCCATGAATCCTGATATGTTCGATAACATCGCAAAATATGTCCCAGAGGAACACCTTATGGAGTTTTGGCGGGTGGTTTCCCGTTTGCGCCAACTCAGGCCGGACGATGAAATCCTCAACATCTTCCAGGCGATGGGGGTGATGACCTTCATCCTGCGTGATTTGCCCTCCGACCTGATTACCGAGCGGAAGGAGTGGAAACTCCAGCTCGACGCTTTCCGAGGTGAAATGGGCCAGATGGTCGAAGGCGCAGCCAAGCAGGCCGTCACGGTCACCAATCATGCCGAAGTGCTCAACGACGCCATGGTCAAGAATGGCTTGATGATTCGGGAATGCGCCACTCTCATTCAACAGTCTTCCCAAGAAGCGGTGAAGCAGATCGATGTGGATGTCGTTAGCGATAAGGTGAGCACCCGCATCGAAGAAAGGATCGTAACGCGCTTGGATGGGATCATAACGAGGGCGGAACACATTCTGGATGTGTTAGACCAGGTGGCCACCGAATGCCTGCGGGCGGTGAAGGCATGGAAAAAGGCCACCGTCTGGCCGCTGGTTGGCGGCATCTCGGCGGCCATTCTCGGCCTATGCCTCACCTTGACCGGCCTCGGCCTGAAGATGTTCTATGACGCCGATCAAGCGGCGTTGCAGACCAAGCTGGCAGAAGTTCAGGGCATGGCTGATACGAACAAGGCGGCGTTTGCCCTGCTTGCCCAGAACCAAATCGCGTTGGAGGTTGCCGGTGTCAGGGATGACAGTGGACAAACACTCTCGGGTCAAAAGGCGCTCAACCTGACACCTGCTTCCGACGTGAGACTGGAAACTGCTCCCGATCAGTCGAAGCGGGCGGTCATCTTCATCTCTGTCCCTCAAACATCACCCGGAATCTTTCCGCCCTGGCACGTTGGCCCCTGAATCTGAACCGAAAATGTTCCCACAGTCTTCCCACTTTGTTCCCACACGATCTCACGATGAGAGAGGTGAGTTCCCACAAAGCTCCCACGATGTTCCAACGCTGTGGGAACTTGTGGGAACTTTTTCTCTGATGGTTTTTCGGGCCATAGCTGCGCTACGGGGAGATGTCTTCAGGAATTTTCTCCCCTCTCATTGAATTCATAACCATGAAAAGAGCGATGTAGAATATGTTGCGAATTTTCTGTAGTGAGGATGTGTCTCAGGCTCGCAATTACTATACAAGCAGCCTGAAATATGAAGCTGATCCTTCCAAACTGGGTCAATATTATGGTCAGGAACAGGAGGTCATTGGTGAATGGCAGGGTAAAGGTGCCGAGCGTTTGGGTCTGCATGGAAAGGTGGATCAGGCGGCTTTTGAAACCTTATGTGACAATAAACGCCCTGGAACGAATGATCGGCTTACCCCTCGAACCAATGGCCATCGCCGGGTCGGTTATGATTTCAATTTCAACTGCCCCAAAAGCGTATCCGTTGTCCACGCGCTGATTGGCGATGATCGTGTCTTGGGTGCATTCCGGGAAGCTGTTTCGGAAACCATGCGCCAGATGGAATCAGACATGAAAACGCGGGTCCGGGTTCATGGTGCGGATGAAGATCGCAAAACGGGTAATATGGTCTGGGGCGAATTTATCCATTTCACGGCGCGTCCCGTGGAAGGCAGGCCCGATCCCCACCTCCATGCCCATTGCTACGCTTTTAACGCCACCTACGATCCGGTGGAGGAAAAATGGAAAGCCGGGCAATTCGGGGACATCAAACGCGATGCTGAGTATTACGAGGCGGCCTTCCATGCTCGGCTGGCGAAGAAGATTGGGGAGCTCGGGTATGGAGTAGGCCGTTCGGGGGACTGGTGGGAAATCAAGGGGTTGTCTCGGGAAACACTGGAAAAGTTTTCGCAGCGGACTGAAAAGATCGAACAGGCGGCTAAGGAGGGTGCCATCGACGATGCTGCTGCCAAGGACAAGCTTGCAGCCCTGACTCGCGAGAAGAAGGTTAAGACCTCGATGAGTGATCTCAAGCGGGAGTGGGCGGATCGTCTGACACTCGAGGAAAAGCAGTCCCTGGCGGACCTATTAGGGCAGCAGCAAAGTCAGGTAATCACGGCGCGGGAATCAATGGATTATGCCCTGGCCCATTGCCATGAGCGGGATTCAGTCGTGACCGATAAAGCCCTGGTGACGGAGGCTCTTTGGCATGGCGTCGGACAGGTCGATGTCGCTCAGGTAGAGAGGCAACTTTTGCGCGAGGACATCCTGACGCAGGAAATGAACGGTCGGCGATGGTGCACGACCAAGGAAGTCCTCCGCGAGGAATGGGAAAACATCGGCTTTGTGAAAAGAGGATACGGGCAATGCCGTCCGCTCAGTACCAAGCCGCACACCTTCCAGAACCCCCAACTCGGCCAGGATCAAAAAGATGCCGTCCGGCATGTGATGACCTCACCGGATCGAGTCATGGCCACCCGTGGGCCTGCCGGGGCGGGCAAGACGACCATGATGCAGGAGGCCGTGGCGGGGATCGAGGCTGGCGGTCATAGGGTTTTTACGTTTGCCCCCAGCGCCGAATCTTCGCGGGGTACGCTTCGGAAGGAAGGTTTTCAAGATGCCCAGACGGTGGCGCATCTCCTGAAAAATGAAGCGCTGCATCCGCAACTACGTGGACAGGTGCTTTGGATCGACGAGGCCGGGCTGCTCAGCGCCCGCCAGATGCGCGGGATTTTCCAATTGGCTGAAAAGCAGGATTGCCGGGTAATCCTGTCCGGTGACACGGCGCAGCACACGTCCGTCGAGCGGGGTGATGCGTTGCGGCTGCTGGAAACCTATGCCGGGTTGAAAGCCGCCCAGCTCACGGAAATTCGGCGGCAAAAAAGCGAGCAATACCGGGATGCGATTCGAGACCTGGCCAAGGGCGATACCCGGCGCGGTTTTGAAAAACTAGATCAAATGGGTGCCATCAAGGAATTGCCGGAAGACAAAAGGTACAGACAACTCGCACAAGATTATGCTGACACCATCGCGCAGCGCAAAACGGCCCTGGTTGTTTCGCCCACCCATGCCGAAGGCAAGAAAGTTACGGCGGCGATTCGGGAGGAATTAAAACAGCGTGGCAAACTCGGTACAGATGAACGGAAATTTATTCGTGTTATCAACCAGCAGTGGACAGAGGCCCAGCGGGGTAATCCTCAAAGTTTCCGCCCCGGCTTGGTTGTCCAGTTTCATCAAAACGCACCCGGCTTTACTCGCGGTGAACGGCTGACCGTTTGCGGGGTGAGTGACACTTCCGTTCTTGTCCGGGATGAGCGAGGCCGCGAATCCGCGCTGCCGCTCCAGGTTGCCTCGCGATTTCAGGTTTACGAAGCGCAGGCTTTGCAAATCGCACCCAAAGATAGAATCCGCATCACACAAAATGGGTTCACCCTGGACGGCAAGCATCGGCTCAATAACGGAGCGATTCACCAAGTGAAAAGGCCCACCAAGGAGGGAAATCTCAAATTATCGAATGGATGGGTAATCGGGAAAGATTACGGCAACATGGCTCACGGATACTGCCAAACCTCCCATGTTGCCCAGAGTAAAACCGTGGATCGGGTCTTTGTCGCGCAGTCGGCGGCGTCCTTGGGCGCATCGTCTGCCGAGCAATTTTACGTTTCCGTCAGCCGCGCCAGAGACAGCGTGACGGTTTACACCGACGACAAGGCGCGGTTGGCGGAATCCATTCAACTAAGCGGCGCACGCATAACTGCCCATGAGTTGCTCAAGTTGCCAGTCGCGGCAACTGTCATCGATCCTTTCGAGTCGATGCTACGCGAAAAGGCCGGGATTCCCGCACCTGGACAATTACGCCCGGAATTGAAACCAGAAAGAGAGCGTCCCGTCAAAAAAGTCCAAGCCAAGGAATCTCCTCAGAAAAACCAGCAACAGAAGCCCTTTACCTACTTCGAGCCTGAACGCACCGGACACGGAATTTCCCCTTAAGCACCCTTCAGAAACGAACGATGAAAAAGATTTTCTTGACCATGTGCATTTTTTCCTCCACAAATGAGAAAGAAAAAACGCACATCTCCCTCTCAAAATATGAATGCTAACTTGCTCGCCGATCCAATTGAAGCCGGAAATCGTCTTTCGGAACTCGGTTTGTCAAAAGAGCAACTCTGCGAAGGAATCGACGCCATGGTGGGCGCAAGAGCAAGTTGCACGGAAAATGACCCACCCGCAACCCCTGGTTTCACGTCTTGGTCGAGTGGAATCCGCAGAATGCGTGAAGTGCTTATTTTAGATGGATGGGAAAAATGTGACGATGATCAGATACCGTCAGTTTATAATAGAGAGCTTAATATTAAGCTGGTCGTCTGCAACACAGATGAGGGTACAGGTTTAACTGATTCGATGCCCCAGCAAAGATCTCGAAAAGGACCTGGGACAGAAAAAACAGTTTCTGCCAATCAAGGATCATTGGGGGATATTCTTAACAGCACTCTCAATGGGAAGGCTCTTAAAATTGTACCCTTCTCGAAGCCAAGCGCGTCTGGCGGCGCGGTATCTTGGTATCTCTGCGTTTACGACGAAGGGGACAGCCTAAGGGCTGAATTGTCTTGCCCGTCTGACATTGAAAATGGATTCTTTAAAGGCTTTTACGAGCGCATTCTTTTGGTTGGGAAAGATGACAATTATAAAGGTATTCGACTGCGTCAGGATGATCCTTTGGATGACTCCGGATTCGAGATCAATGTTAGCAAGAAACAGTCCTAGTGAACTTCAATCCGTCCAGACTAAGTCTCGCAAGAAAGAGACGAATGCTGAACAAGAAGGAGTTGGCATCTTTGGTAGGGATAAATTCCCATACGGCTACTCTTTGGGAAAAGGGAGAAACTGAACCCACGTTGGAGAACGTTGAGACGTGTGCTCGTATTTTGAATTTTCCCAAAGCTTTTTTTTACGGGCCTGACATTGACGAGCCGGACATCGAGGCTACTAGTTTTCGCAGTCAAACTTCAATGACTGCCTCCATGCGTGATGCGGCGTGTGCGGCTGGAGCAATCGGCTTTCTCATTTCCGATTGGGTCGAGAAACAGTTTAATATGCCTGAGATCAAAATTCCGGATCTTCATTTGTATGACGATCCGGAAGCAGCCGCGCGAACACTTCGTCAGGAATGGGGGCTGGGAGAAAAGCCAATCTCCAACATGATTCAGCTCTTGGAATCGAAAGGGGTACGGGTATTTTCACTCGCGGAAAATACGGCCAAGGTCAACGCCTATGCATTGTGGAAGGACGGAAAGCCGTACGTTTTTCTTAACACATTCAAGAGTGCCGAGAGCAGTCGATTCGACGCGGCGCACGAACTTGCTCACCTTGTTTTACACCAAGATGGTAGCGTAACGGGTAGGGAGGCTGAAGATCAGGCAAACCGTTTTGCCTCGGCATTTCTAATGCCTAAAGGAGATATATTAAGTGCGTTGCCTCGTGTCTACAGCTTGGATCAGCTTATTACTGCGAAACTACGATGGAGAGTTTCTTTGGCTGCATTGAATTACCGAATTCACAAGCTGGGCATCACAACGGATTGGAAATATCGTGATTTTTGCATTGAGATTGCAAAGAGGAAGTATAACAAATCAGAGCCGAAAGGTATTGAAAGAGAGAAGTCGATAGTATGGCAAAAAGTCTTAACAGCTCTTTGGTCAGATAAAATGACTCATAAGGCAATTGCCGACGATCTTAGTGTGAGGGAATCCGAAGTCAGCGATCTTCTTTTTGGAGTTTTAAGTCCCGTAGTTTTCGACAAGACAATTCCGAATCCGATGCTCTCGTTAGTTGAAAAGAGCGACGGTGAATCATCGCAAGCCCAGACATGATCTCCGTGGCGCTAGCGATCCTTGCAATTTGCTAAGAGTTACATGAATCCGCTTGAAACATATCTCACTGACTTAGCGGAAATTCGTTCCAGCGGGGCCACGGTCAAGGAAACCTCAGGTTACGGGCCGCTCGCCAATCTTTTCAACGCCATCGGTGACACTTTGAAACCGAAGGTGCGTTGCCTGATCCAGCTTAAAAACAGCGGCGCGGGCATGCCGGATGGTGGATTTTTTACCCCGGACCAGCTCAAAAACAAGGACGAGGACGCTCCTCTTCTTGGCCACCCTCAACCCGCGCGCGGCGTCATCGAAGTTAAAGGTACCAAAGAGGAGATCGACGACATCGTTAAGAGCAAGCAGGTGAAGGACTACCTCGCCCACTATGGCCAGGTTCTGGTGACCAACTACCGGGACTTTGTGCTTCTCCAGCGTCATCCCACGGGCGGCGTCTTGGAACTGGAATCCTTCCGACTCGCGGACAATGAGGCTGCATTCTGGGCCGTGACTTCCAATCCGCATAAAGCCGCCGCTGCCATGGGTGAGCGCCTCGCCGAATACCTTAAGCGGATTCTCCTTTATGCCGCTCCGCTCAACAACCCGCGCGATGTCGCTTTTTTTCTCGCCTCTTATGCCCGCGATGCCCGCGCCCGTGTTGAAACCGCCGGGGACTTACCCGCGTTGACGGCCGTGCGCACAGCGCTCGAAGAAGCGCTGGGCATGAAGTTTGAAGAGGAAAAGGGCGAGCATTTTTTCCGGTCCACACTGGTGCAAACCCTCTTTTACGGCGTCTTTTCCGCCTGGGTGCTTTGGCATAAGGAAAAACCGCTTCGCACGGATCGGTTTGAATGGAAAGACGCGGCATGGACCCTGCATGTACCGATGATCAAAGTGCTTTTCGAGCAGGTCGCAACTCCGTCGAAACTGGGGCCGCTCAAACTCGTCGAGGTGCTTGACTGGACAGAAGCGGCGCTGAATCGCGTGGATCGCCCCGCATTCTTTAAAAATTTCGTGGAGAGCCATGCCGTCCAGTATTTCTACGAACCATTCCTCGAAGCTTTCGATCCCGAATTGCGGAAGGAACTGGGCGTCTGGTATACACCTCCCGAGATAGTGGAGTACATGGTGGCCCGCGTGGACATTGTGCTGCGCGAAGAACTCGGAATTGCCGACGGCCTGGCCGATCCACGCGTCGTCGTGCTCGATCCCTGTTGCGGCACCGGCGCGTATTTGGTTGAGGTGCTGAAGCGGATTAATCGCACCCTTAACGAAGAGCAGGGCCTCGGACAACTGGCCCAGATTTACACTAAAAAGGCCGCCCAGGAACGCATCTTCGGGTTTGAGCTTCTGCCCGCGCCGTTTGTGGTGGCTCATTTGCAGTTGGGCCTGCTCTTGCAGAACTTCGGCGTGCCGCTCGATGATGACAAGAGTGAACGCGCAGCCATCTACCTGACGAATGCCCTTAACGGCTGGGAACCGCCAAAAGAGCCCAAGCAGAAACTTCTCTTTGAGGAATTCCAGCAAGAACGGGATGCCGCCGACAAGGTAAAGCAGCAAGCACCGATTATCGTCATTCTCGGCAATCCGCCTTACAATGGTTTTGCTGGTATAGCGGTGGGAGAGGAACGGGATCTAAGCACCGCCTATCGCAAAACGAAGCTAGCCCCCGCACCACAGGGACAGGGTTTGAATGAGCTCTACGTGCGTTTCTTTCGTATGGCCGAACGGCGCATTGTAGAAAAATCAGGCGAGGGAATAGTTTGTTTCATCTCAAATTATTCATGGCTTGATAGTCTTTCATTCACAGGGATGAGGGAGCGGTACATCGAAGTGTTCGACAAGGTGTGGATCGATAATCTCCACGGTGATCGAATCATTTCAGAGTACGCACCAGATGGCCACACCAGTGAGACCGTCTTTTCAGTACAGGGGAGTTCTTCCGGAATAAAGTTGGGGACATCCATTACGATTTGCGTGACAACAAGCAAAAAAAGGCCAAGTGACACAGCTAAGATTTTCTATCGCGATATGGATCAAGCTCGCGCGGATGAAAGGCGGGCAGCTTTGCTCGATACCTTAAAAAGCACCAAACCTGAAAGGGGCTACGAAAAACTTAATCCAGTTTGCGGATTGGGTTTTCCTTTCAAGCCGCGAAACTTTGGCTCTTCATATTTAACTTGGCCACTTCTGCCAGAACTCTTGTCTGAATCCTTTCCCGGAGTCAAAACGAGCCGGGACGACTTTCTTGTCAACATCGATAGAGAGGTGGCGGAGTTGAGGTTGGCAAAATACTTTGCGCCCGACATCAGTCACGACGAAATGCGACGCATCGAACCGACGATAATGAAGAAAGTCGCGGGCTTTCAGGCAGAAGCTGTCCGCGATGAATTGCTGAAACGCGGCATATTAAAAGACAATTTTGTCCGTTATGGCTATCGGCCGTTCGATGTACGCTGGCTTTATTGGGAGCCTGAGACCAAACTATTGGATAGAAATAGACCCGAATTTTTCGCGCAAGTTTTTGAGGGCAATCTGTTTCTTGTCGCACAGCAAAAACCGAGACGCGCTTGGTCAGCACCCCAGGTAATTGCTGCCATCGGTTGCCTTGACCTGATGGATCGAGGGGCCAGTTGCTTTCCACTGAGTCTCCGACAGAGCAGACTCAACATCAAAAAGTCTGGTCAGGACACGCCCGACATGTTCGCGAAGGCTGACCCAAAAAGCATGGCGATAAAACCTAACCTGACGCCAGCGGCGCTCTCCTATCTTTCCCAGCTTGGATCCGATTCCGAGGTTTTGTTTTTTCACCTCGCCAGTGTATTACACGCCCCTGCCTATCACACCGAAAACTCCGGTGCGCTACGCCAGGATTGGCCTCGCATTCCTTTGCCCGAATCCCGCGATGTTCTGATGGCGTCGGCTGATTTGGGACGGCAGGCTGCTGCTTTGCTGGATACCGAGAAACCCGTGCCGGGAGTCACACAAGGCAAACCGCGCCAAGATTTGAAGGGAATCGCCGAGCTTCACTGGTCGGGTGAACCCGATTTCAAAATCATCGCCGGTTGGGGCCATGCGGGCAAAGGCGGCGTCACCATGCCGGGCAGAGGCAAGCTGGTGGAGCGGACCGATTCCGCCAAGGCCCTTCCAGCCATCCTAGGCAAAAAGGCATACGATATTTACCTCAACGACACCGCCTGCTGGGAAAATGTACCGGAAAAGGTATGGGAATACACCATCGGCGGCTATCAGGTCATCAAAAAATGGCTCAGCTATCGCGAGCATGACCTCTTGGGCCGGGCGCTTACCCCGGATGAAGCCCGCGAAGTAACCAACATGGCCCGACGGATCGCCGCGCTCATTCTTCTCCAGCCGGAATTGGATAAAAACTACGAGGCTGTTAAAGCCGCTTCTGCTCCTTGGAGCGAATTCACGACAAAGCAACCTTCTGGTAACACCTGATTCCAATGCCTCGAAAACACACAATTCCCAAGGTAAGCATCGCCAAGGCTATCGCTACGAAAAAGCCGCACAAATCGGGGATTAAGCAGCCTGGCAGCATGACTGCTTCTGCTCTACCTGCGGATTACGGTCAATTCCTGACCGACCTGAAGGCCCGTATCCGTTCGGCCCAGCTCCGTGCGTCTCTCTCAGTTAACCGAGAGTTAATCACCCTTTATTGGGACCTCGGCAAAGCCATTGTCAAAGCTCAGGAAGAACGTGGTTATGGGAACGCAGTGGTGGAGCGGCTTGTCGAGGATTTACACCGTTCTTTTCCGGCTATGAAGGGGTTTTCTCCACGTAATATCTGGCGCATGCGTGCGTTTTACCTCGCCTGGACGGACGGGGTTAAGGCTGGCGAAAAAGCGCCTGCCGGACTGAGTACAGAGATTCTGCCACAGCTTGTGGCAGAATTGGACGGCGAGAATCTGCCACAGGCTGTGGCAGAAATCCCCTGGGGGCACAACGTTTGGCTCGTGGAGAAAGTGAAAAATCCGGTCCTGCGCCTCTGGTATGCGCGGAAGACTATCGAGCACGGTTGGTCCCGTGCTGTGCTCACCCACCAAATCGATATTCCCGGCACGTCTTCGATTTCTCATCTCGAAGAAAATACCGCCGCAGCCTCTTTCCATCTGAAACCGGAGGAGTGGCAAGAGATCGAAAAATCATTGAAGTGAAACCAGGCTCGCCAAGT
>Ga0182030_10003842_pt1 | contig 32065 bp, 21 predicted proteins | sample 812S3MmetaG_FD_121299 | JGI IMG/M metagenome (GOLD analysis project Ga0182030, IMG submission 121299) | Permafrost microbial communities from Stordalen Mire, Sweden - 812S3M metaG (Illumina Assembly) | ecosystem: Environmental > Terrestrial > Soil > Wetlands > Permafrost | place: Sweden... | reverse complement strand
TCTGCATCCGTATCCTGATGTGCGCTTTGACGTAAGACACCCAAGGTAGGAGCCGTATGCGGTAATGCCGCCCGTACGGATCTGTGCGGGGGGCGATCAGCGATGGTCGTCCCTACCGCGACCTATTGCACCGATGCCGGTCTTTTAATCCGTTCAATCGGACACGATAGATTAGAATGTGGTGCGTTCATGATTTTACCGGGGGACGCCGCGGTGTCTGGGAACCTGTTCAAGAAGCAGCAAGGAAAAGGCCGGAAACTGCCGCCGCGCGGCGGGGCGGGCTGGAATGCCAACGCCACCACGCTGATTTTCGCCGCGCTGCTTGTGGTTGCCACGGTTGTGGTCTATGCCCAGGTGGCCGGATACGGTTTTATCACCATGGATGACGGGCTCTACGTCGTCCAAAATGACCACGTCCTGGCCGGATTGACCGCGGAAGGCATTCGCTGGGCTTTCCGGACAACGAGCACGGGAAACTGGCACCCGCTCACCTGGATTTCCCTGATGGCGGACAGCCAGATCTACGGCACGGGGCCCACGGGCTACCATGTGACGAATGTGATCCTTCACATTGCCAATGCCCTGCTGGTCTTCTTCCTGTTTCAACGGCTGACTCACGCGGCCGGCCGGAGCGCGCTGGTGGCCGGGCTGTTTGCGGTGCATCCGCTGCACGTGGAATCGGTGGCGTGGATCAGCGAACGCAAGGATGTGCTCAGCACTCTGTTTTGGCTGCTCGGGATATGGGCTTATCTGGCGTATTACCGGAAGCCGGCGGTTCTGAGATACGGGGCGGGGGCGTGCGCCTTTGTGATGGCGCTGATGGCGAAACCAATGGCGGTCAGTTTTCCCTTCACGCTCTTGTTGCTCGATGTCTGGCCGTTGCGGCGGGTGTCTGGCGAGGATCGCTCAATTCGGGCCTTTGGCCGCCTGGTATGGGAAAAAACACCGTTGTTTGCGATTGCCGGCGCCTGGTGCGTCGTGACACTCTGGGCGCAGGGAACGGCCAGCGCGATTACGGCGCTCGACCGGCTTCCGATTCATCTGCGGGTGGCGAATGCGCTGCTTTCCTATATGGCCTACCTGGGAAAGCTGGCATGGCCGGCCGGGCTGGCGCTGTTCTATCCGTTTCGGGCAGACTCGCTCGAACTCTGGCGAACGGCCGCGTGTCTGATGGCGTTTGTGGCGATGACGGTGTATGCGATCCGCTGCTTTGCCAGCCGGCCTTACGTGACTTTCGGCTGGCTATGGTACGTGATTACGCTGCTTCCGGTAATCGGGCTGGTGCAGGCCGGTAGCCAGGCTCTGGCCGATCGCTATAGCTATGTTCCCTCGCTCGGGATTTTCGCCTTGGCTGTTTGGGGGACAGCGGACGCGCTCTCGCGCTTTTGGGAGGCGCATCCCGCCGCCATGCGGCGTGGTTTGTGGGGCGCACGGGCAGCGGCGTGCGGCTTGATGCTGATGGTGAGCATCCGGGCTTACGGGCAAGTGCGGTTCTGGAAAGACGACACGACGGCATGGGAACACGCGGTGGCAGTCACTGCGCCGAATTACTTCTCGGAATACAATCTGGCTTGTGCCTATGCCGCGCAACACCGCACTGATGAGGCGCTGGTTCACTTTCGCGAATGTCTCCGCCTGGACGCGACCCGGGTGGAGGCTGACAATAACCTGGCGATTCTGCTGATGGACCGGGGCAGTTACGGCGAAGCGGAAGCGGCGTTGCGTTCGGCTCTTCGGACCAACCCGCAATTCACCCTGGCGCGCTCCAACCTGGGCTTGCTGATGGGCAAGCTGCAACGTTACGACGAGGCATTCGCTGACCACCGCGAGGCACTGCGGATGGATCCGCAAAACGCGATATTCCGGAGCAACTGCGCCTCAACCCATTGTGATTTCGGCGTGGCCCTGGCAGGCCGGGGACAGTGGGCCGAAGCAGTGGCTGAGTATCGGTCGGCAGTGTCGATGGATGCGCAGTGCTGGCAGGCTTACTTCAACCTGGCGATTGCCTATGAAAGGCTATTTCGGCTGGACGCCGCGATCGACGCATACGAAAAGACGATTGCCGCCAACCCGGCCTGCGCGGAGGCGCACAACGATCTGGGCGTGCTGCTGGCGAAAATGGGGAAGACCGGCGAAGCCAGCGAGCATTTCCGGGCGGCGCTGCGCATCCGGCCCGATTACCGGGACGCGGAAAACAACCTGAGGGTTTCGAGCGCAGGTCAGAGAGGTTCGGAAAACAGGTAGGCTGCCGGCGCGGCGCCGCCAAATTTTGCGGCATTGAGGGAACCAATTCATCCCGCTCCGTCCAAGAATGGCAGATGTCCGGGGCTCCCTGGCGGCCCACACCGATACCAGGCCCCTGCGCCGAGTGGGGCCAACTGGCCGGTAATTGAATGATTGAGCTGCTAGCCGGGGCTCTCCCTCCCGGAATTGCTTCAAATTTATATTAGATTAATATACCTTTTTATCCGATGAGGTAGTGTGCGGCTCTTTCGGGAAACTCACGCGGAGCGGGCTCTCGCCGTGCCCGGTCTCCGGGCGTTGGCGAGCACCTTTCTGAAGGCCGCCGTGGCCGGTATTCTGTATGAGGGCATCAAAGACCTTCTCTTCCCGCACATTACGTTAGCGGAATCGCAGGGGGTTACCGTTGCTCTGTTTGGCGTGGCCGCGGCCGCCACTCATTATGGGGTGCAGCGCAGCCGGGGACTTCTGTTGGCGCAGCGCGAGGCGCGGTTCCAGTTGTTGTTTGCCAACAACCCGCTTCCGATGTGGGTTTACGACCTGGAGACGTTGCGATTCCTGGAAGTGAATGAGGCGGCGGTGGCGCACTACGGTTTTGCGAGCGAAGAATTCCTGCAAATGAAGCTCACCGACATTCGGCCTCTCGAGGAGATTCCTCTGATCCTGGCGGAAGCCAAGCTGCCGAAGCCGAACTTCCGGGAGTCCGGCCCGTGGCGTCACCGGTTGAAGAATGGGCAAATCATTTATGTCCAGGTTGCCAACCACGTGACGGAGTGGAGAGGCCGGCCGGCGGGCCTGGTGGTGGCACAGGACATTACGGCGCGCCAGCGCAGCGAGGAAGCGCTGCGGGCGACCGAGGAGTTGTTCCGGACGGCTTTTGAAGACGCACCCTTCGGGATGTGCCTGACGGCGCTGGACGGGCGCTTCCTGCAAGCCAACGCGGCGCTCTGCGAGATGTTGGGATACACGCAGCAGGAGTTGATGGCCGGAGCCTGGCAGGAACTCACCCACCCGGACGACCTGGAACGCAGCCGGAATGCCGCGTTTCACTTGATGGGGAGCCAGACTGCCTCACTGGAATTGGAGAAGCGGTACATCCACAAGTTGGGAGATGTCATATCCGTCCGCCTGAAGATTTCAGCGGTGGCGGGCAGCGGCCACGAGCCATCCCACTACATCACGCACATTGAGGACATCACGGACCGCAAGCGGGCGCAAGAGGAGTTAGTCAAGGCGAAGGAAGCCGCCGAGGCCGCCAGCCGCGCCAAGAGCCAGTTTCTGGCCAACATGAGCCACGAAATCCGCACACCGATGAACGGCATCATCGGGATGACCGAGCTGGCTTTGGAAACGAAACTGACCAACGATCAGCGCGAGTACCTCGAAACGGTGCGAACGTCGGGCGATGCGCTATTAAGCATCATCAACGACATCCTGGACTTCTCCAAGATTGAAGCAGGCAAATTCAGGTTGAACAACACCGAGTTTGACCTGGACCAGACGCTGCGGGAAATTGTCCGGATGATGGCAGTCCCGGCCCACGATAAGGAACTGGAATTCACTTACGAGAATCGCGCCGGCCTGCCCGCGCGGATTTTGGGAGATCCGGGAAGAGTGCGCCAGATTGTGGTGAACCTGCTGGGCAATGCCATCAAATTCACCAAATCGGGCAAGGTTTCCCTGGTGGTGCTGGAGGCCTGCCCACAGGAGCAGGGGCTCACGGTGCACGTCGCGGTGACGGATACGGGCATTGGCATTCCGAAGGAGTGGCAAGACCGCATCTTCGATGTGTTTGTGCAAGCCGACGGATCGAACACGCGATGCCATGGCGGCACCGGCCTGGGGCTTTCGATCTGCTCACGGCTGGTGGGTTATATGGGCGGACGGATCTGGGTGGAAAGCGAACCGGGCCAGGGCAGCGAATTCCACTTCACGGCGAACTTCGCCATGCCGGCCGGGTTGCGGGAACGGCAACCGGAGGCACCCGCGCCGCGGCGATTGGAAGCACGGCTGCGCGCGCCGGCGGCAGCGGGCGAGCGGCGTTTGCGGATTCTGCTGGCCGAGGATAATGTAGTCAATCAAAAGGTAGTGGCGCGGGTTTTGGAAAAGCGCGGCTACCCCGTGGAAGTTGCCCGGAACGGGCTGGAAGTCTTGGAAGCCTTGAAGCGCGGCACGTTCGACCTGGTCCTGATGGACGTGCAAATGCCCTTGATGAACGGCTATGACGCCACGCGGGCAATCCGCGCGGGAGAATGCGGCATCGCCGGCCGACACATTCCCATCGTGGCGCTGACGGCGCATGCCATGAAGGGTGACCGGGAGATCTGCCTGCAGGCCGGGATGGACGACTACCTGGGCAAGCCGATTCATCCCGGGGAGCTGGTGGCCGTGGTGGAGCAATGGGACAACGGGGCGTAGATGGCCTGGTTGGGGGATGCTATTAGCTTGTCCCCGGCAGCGGCTCCAAGTTTGAGTTTCAGGTCTTGATATCGAGTTATAATTCAGCCGGCACCAAAGTGAGAACAAAACTTCTGTTCACGGCGGCGGTCGCGTTCACGTTGTTCGCGCAGACGCCAGCACCGGAGCAGCCGGTGAGCCGGGCCGATTCGCGCCTGGTAGAAATCAATGTAGTGGTTCGCGATAAGAACGGACCAGTCACCGGCCTCACGGGGAGCGACTTCGCTCTGTTCGACAGGGGCAGGGAACAGAAGATCGCCTCCTTCCTGATGAGCAATATCCACGCGCCGGTCAGGCCGCCTTTGGCGCCGAACATCTTCGTCAACCGTCCGGATCTGGCGGGCCAGAGCGGCGGCATGACGGTCATCCTGCTGGACGGCCTGGACACCTCGCTGCAACTGCAGGGCTATGTGCGTAGCCAGGCGATGCGCGCTTTGAGCCAGATCAAGCCGGAGGAGCACGTAGCGGTCTATGTGCTCGGCACCAGTCTCCACATCCTGAACGATGCCAACACGCGCTATAGCGCCCAGAGCGGTGATGTGGAGAAGTGGCTGGCGGAGAGCGGTGTGGCAACCGGCCTGACCGCGGAGACGCGGCTGAACAATACGGTAGACGCTTTGGAGATCATCGCCTACCACCTGGGACACCTGCCCGGACGCAAGAACCTGGTATGGGTGGCGGGAGAGTTGCCTGTGGAAGTGGATCACTTCGGGGCAGGAGGGCCTCCGGGCTGGCAGAACACAGCGATCGCGGAAACCAACGGTGGCGGGATCAACCATCCGGCGGGCGATCCGACGCAGGTGGACCGCCAGGTGTTCCAACATGTTTTTCAACCAGCCATGCAGTCGTTGAACCTGGCGAACATCGCGGTGTATGCGGCAGATGGGCGGGGCGTGGTGTCCACTCCGAATCCGTCGGCGACATCGAGCGCGGGCGCGTCGGCCCGCGGTTCGAGCGCCACCAGCACGGCTGCGGGAGTCAACCCGCTGCGGATGCTGGCGGAAGATAGTGGCGGGCGGTCGTTCGAAGGCGCGGATGGAATTCAAAAAGCGATTCGCGCCGCCATCGACGATGCGGAAGCAAGTTACACGCTGGGCTATTACCCCGATTCCAAAATGCTCGACTCGAAGTTCCACGACCTGAAGGTGCAGGTGAATCGCAAGGAGGCCGAAGTCCATTTCCGCAAAGGTTATGTGGCGATGCCGGCACCCAAGATGAACGAAGCGCGGCGCGCGGAAGCCATCAAGCAGGCTCTTTTGAGCCCTCTGGAAGCAAGCGGAATCGGCTTGATGGCGGCACTGGAAAATGTGGCTGAACCGAAGGCCGGATCACTGCGCGCGACGCTGGTGATTTCAGGGAGCGATCTGGCGCTGCAACAAAACGCGGGACAGTGGACGGGTGAGTTTGAATTCATCATCATGCCGAGGTCGGCGGACGGTAAGGATCGCGGCGCCATTCGCCAGGCGGTGGGGCTCAAGCTCAGCCAGGCGCAGTATGAGACGGTGATGAAGCAAGGCCTCTCCATCGCCAAGACGCTGGAGCCGGCGGGGGAAGTGGCCGAGGTGCGGGCGGTGGTCTGTGATCGCGTGACAGGCCGCGTGGGCTCGCTGATCATGCCGATGCGGTCCCATAACGCCGATTGAATTGCGGCGAGATGAGGTTGAATGCGGTGGCGGCCGCCTGGGCCGGGCCTATGGAACGCGGAACCAAAGAACGTTCGCGACCAGCTGGAGATCCTTCACGGCCTGCCGCAAATCACCTGGAAATTGGGGACCATCCGGCGGCTACATCGGTGCAGTTCGCCAACTCGGTATTCCGGAGGACACCCACTACTTCCGAACCGGCGTCATTTGTTGGAAGCCGCCGTTCAGGTATCGGTTCGGATCGAAGTTGACGCGGAATCGCATGGAAGTGCGCCGTATCCAGTGAGAGACCGCGGAGCGTGAGGGAATCCGATATGAGAACCATCGTCATCTTAGTTGCCGGGCTGGCCATCTGCGCCGGGTGCAGTATGTCGCAGAGCGTCCGGCCGGCCGCCGATTGGGTGGTGGTACGAGATACGATGGAGAACGCTTTCTCCATCGAGGTGCCGAAAGGCTGGAAGATCGGCGGCGGCGCCTACCGGTTGGGCGCCAACAATCCCCGCTTCGTGATCGACATGACGTCTCCCGACGGCCACACGAATCTGCGCGTCGGCGATTCGGCCGTGCCCGCGTTCACGGTTCCGAATCCTGGCGCGCCGGAAGGAACGCGCTATTCCACCGGTGTCGATTGGGGCATTTCCGCCCGGTATCTGGCCGGCAAGGACTTCGCCGCCACCTACGCGCAGGGCCGCTTCCATGGCACGTGCCAGGAATTGCAACTGAAGAGTTCGAATCCGTTGCCGCCCGTGCTCGTCCCCGAACGCCAGGTGATTGCCAGCACGCCGCAAGGCGATGTAGTCAACACCACCACGGCCGGCGAGGCGCTCTTCCGCTGCGTTTCGAACGGGCAGGAATTTGCCGCCTACGTCTGGGCGGAAACCACGCTCACCAGTTCCAACTTCTCCGCCATCCGCAACTGGGCCGTCACCGGTCTGGTCAGCATGGTGGCACCGCGCGCTCAAGCCGCCCAGGCCATCCACATGCTCGACCATTCGGCGCGATCCTTCACCCTGAGCCCCGATTGGATGGGGCGCCAGGCTGCGCTCAGCCGTCAATCCACAGCCCAGATTCTCCAACAGGCCCAGCAGAATATGGCAGCCGAGCAGCAGCGTTTCCAGAGACTGGATGCCGAGCGCCATCGCCAGTCCATGCAGATGGACGACATCATCAACGGTGTGCAATGGACCGTTGACCCGGCAACCGGCCAGCATCACGAAGCTCCGCTCGGTCCGAACCCCAATTACTTTTACAACCCCAACACCGGAGTATCGGTGAATTCTGCGATGCGGCCCGGTGACGCCTTCAACTGGAACAACCTCACGCCGGTATCGCGATAGAGCGGCAGCCCATTTCGCCGCCACCCAAGCCCAGCAGTGGCACCGAGGGCCCCCTCAGTTTGCGGTTCGTGCGATTGCCAGTGGATGCTTCGGCTGATAGAGACCCACCTCGCCGCCGCCGGGAAGACGGACGTGTGTGATCGACCCCCATCTGGCTTCCTGCACGTCCGAACACTGGATTCCTTTCGCCTGGAGCGTGGATATCTCGGCCTTCAGGTCGTCGCACATGAAATACAATTCGTGCCCGCCCGGCGTCTCCGCGGGATGCACGGCGACCTCCGCGGGAGGCAGTGCGAAAATCAACCAGCCGTGGCCCGCGTCCACGGACCGGAGTCCCAATACTTCCCGAAGAAAGATGCGATCCGCATCCGCGTCTTTGCTGAACAAAACGATATGCGCGCCAAACATGGTTATTGCTCCTTTCGTTACGGGTTAAATTATAATAGAACACAGGCCGGCGATGGTGGCGCCGCCCGCGCCACTTGACCAAGAGGTCTGCCGTGACGCGGAACGGCTTCGCCGATGTTGACTAAGTTGTTAAGTATAGGACCCCCCGCCTGATGTACAATAGCTCCCATTCAGGGAAATTCCATGCTCACTCGAAAACTTTCCGCTACCACTCTATTCGCTGCCGCTTTGGCGCTTACCGGCTTTGCCGCTATCGGCTCCGCGCAGCCGGCTTATGAGACTGCCATGAAGAATCTGCGGTTCCGCTCCATCGGACCCGCGGTCATGGGCGGGCGGCTGGACGATATCGCGGTGGTCGAATCCGATCCGCGCATCATTTATATCGGCGCGGCCGGCGGCGGCCTTTTTAAGACCGTCAACGGCGGCACTACGTGGCAGGCGCTGTTTGAGGATCAACCGAATCCTTCCATCGGCGATATCGCCATTGCGCCGTCGAACCCGGCGATCGTCTACGTGGGCACCGGCGAGGCGAACAACCGCCAGAGTTCGTCGTGGGGCGATGGCGTCTACAAGTCTTCCGACGCCGGCATCACGTGGACTCATCTGGGACTGAAGGAAACGCACCACATCGGACGCATCGTGGTTCATCCGAGCAATCCCGATGTGGTCTATGTGGCGGCGCTCGGCGATCTGTGGGGACCGAATCAGGAGCGCGGCGTCTTCATGAGCAAGGACGGCGGCGCCACCTGGAATCAGACTCTGGTGATCAACGACGACACCGGCGTTTCCGATATTGCGATCGATCCGCAGAGCCCCAACATTCTGTTTGCGTGCGCCTATGAGCGGCGCCGCACGGCGTTCGGGTACAACGGCGGCGGACCGGGCAGCGGGCTCTACCGCTCCACCGATGGCGGCATGCACTGGGCCAAGCTGACGGGCCACGGATTGCCGCAGGGCGATTGGGGACGCAGCGCGGTGGAGGTATATCGCAGGAATTCGAATATCGTCTACACGCTGGTGGAACATGCCACGGCGGGCGGCGTCTACCGCTCCGAGGACCGCGGGGCTACCTGGGCGAAAATGAGCGACACCAACCCGCGGCCGTCTTACTTCAGTCAACTGCGCATCGACCCGAACAACGATCAGAAAATCTGGCTGGGCGGCGTCAATATTTATATGTCGGAAGACGGCGGCCGCACTTTCTCCCAGGCGCGCTTCCGCAATGTCCATAGCGATGTGCACGCCATCTGGATCGACCCGGCCGATTCCGACCACGTGTTGAGCGGCAACGACGGCGGTATCTGGTCCACCTGGGATAGCGGGCGCAATTGGGAGCACTTCAACAACATTGCGCTCGGCCAGTTCTATGAAGTAGCCTTCGATTTCCAGAAGCCGTACCACGTCTGCGGCGGCTTGCAGGACAACTATTCCTGGTGCGGGCCCAGTACTTCCCTGCAATCGACGGGCATTGGCAACGCGGACTGGATCACGGTGGAAGGCGGGGACGGTTTCTACAACCGCATCGACCCGACGGATCCGAATATTATTTATGCGGAATCGCAGGATGGCAGCCTGTCGCGGCGCGATCTAAAGACCAGCGAATCGAAGAGCATCCGGCCGCAGGAAGACAATGACGAATCGCCGCGCTACCGGTTCCAATGGAATTCGCCGCTGATGATTTCGGCGCACAATCCCAAGACCATTTATTATGGCGGCAATTTCCTCTTCAAGTCCACCGACCAGGGCGACAACTGGATCCGGCTGGGCAATGACCTAACCACGGGCGCCGACCGCGACAAGATGAGCATTTTGGGCAAGGTGATGGACCGCACGGGTGCGGCGCTGTCGCGCGATGACGGTGTGGCGCAATGGCCCTGCATCACCGTGATTGCCGAATCGCCGGTGAAGGCCGGGGTGCTGTGGGCCGGCACGGATGACGGCAACGTACAGATGTCCAGGGACGACGGCAAGACCTGGCAGAACGTGGTTTCGCACGTCGCGGGCCTGCCAAAGATGAGCTACGTGAGCCGCATCGAGCCTTCGCACTTCGATGCCGGCACGGCCTATGTGACCTTTGACGACCACCGGGCCGGCGATTTCAATATCTATATTTATCTGACCAAGAATTACGGCGATTCGTTCACCAAAGTCACCAGCGGCATTCCGCCGGGAGCCGGCACGGTACACGTGGTGCGAGAAGATCCGGTGAACCAGAACCTGCTGTTCGCGGGGACGGAATTTGGAATTTTCGCGTCGTTCGACAAGGGCGCCAACTGGCATCGCATGAAGAACGGTCTGCCGACGGTGCCGGTGTTCGACATTCAGATTCATCCGCGGGAACACGATTTGATTTTGGCGACGCACGGCCGGTCGATCTGGATCATGGACAATATTTCGGCGCTGGAACAGTTGAACGATCAGGTGCTGACCACGGATCTGAAGTTCTTCGAAGGACGGCCGGGCATTCAGTGGAAAATGGCCAACTACCGCGGCTTTGAGGGCGCCAATATGTTCTTCACGCCCAACGTGCCCAACGGCCTGATGCTCGATTTCTTCGCGAAATCGGCCGGACAGGTGCGCATTGCGGTCACCGATCAGGCAGGCAAAGCGGTGCGCTCACTCACGGCCGCCGTCACGCAAGCGCAGGCCGGGTCGATTGTGCGGACCTCCTGGGATATGCGGACTGACGCTCCTATCGTGGCGGCCGGCGGCGGACGCGGTACGGGTGCTGCTGGCGGCGGTGGACGCGGCGGTGGTGGCGGCGGCGCGGGTGCTGCCGGCGGCGGCCGCGGCGGTGGTGGTGGCGGCCGGGGCGGGCGCGGGGGAGCAGGCGCTGCGGCAGGTGGTGGTGCAGCAGCCGCGGCGCCTCCGGTGGCGGCTGCTGCTGGTGAGACTGGCGCTGCCGGTGCTGCCGCGGCCGGGGCAACCGGCGCCGATCTGGGCGCTGAGTTGAACGCGGAGTTCGGCGCAGCCGGCGGCGGCGGCGGCGGGGGAGGTGGTGGCGGCGGCGGACGCGGCGGCCGTGGAGGCGGTGGCTCCCTGGTGGACCCCGGCGAGTATACAGTGACGCTGACCGCGGCCGGGAAATCCGAATCCCACAAAGTGATTGTGGAAGACGATCCGCGAGTTGTGATGTCTACCGAAGATCGGTTGAAGAAACGCACGGCCATCGACATGTTGGTGACTCTTACGCGCGACGCCGAACCCCCGCGCCGTAAGGCCGTGGCGATGACGACCGCATTGACCAATTTGCAGGCCAGCTGGAATGCGGCCAATGCAGCTCCGGTGCCTGAAGCGGTCAAGAAAGCCGTGGAAGACTTAACCGCCAAGGTGAAAACCGCGGCGGCCTATTTTGAAGCGGCGGGCGGAGGCCGTGGCGGCGGTGGCGGAGGCACGGGCGCGCGCGGAGATTTCACGCCGCCGCCGGTGACGCAGAAGATTCAGCGCGTGATGGGCGCTATCGAGGGCTTCTCGGGGCCGCCGACCACGCGCCAACTGGCCGACATGGAAGAAGCCGCGGCCGAATTGAAGAAGGGTACGGCGGCGGTGGATGCGGTTTGGGACGAAGTGCCCAAACTGAATAAACTCATGACCGATGCCGGCGTCGCCTATTTCCAGGTGGACCTGAATGCGGTCCCGGCGGCCGCCGCGGGCGGTCGCGGCGGCGGCAACTAAGCGGCTCGACGGGCCCTCCTGCGGGGCCGGGAGGCTTCACCCGGGAGCTTGGCCATTGCAGGCTGCGCCAGGATCATCCAGTGCTCTGACCGCGTGATTTGTCGTCGCCGGGAACCTCCCGGCGAAAGCGCCAATGCCCGATCATCTAAAGGCCTCCCCGTCAAGACGCGCGGGCGGGACCGCCCACGCCACCATCCTTGGAAGCTTCCCGTGGTAAGATCTCTCATCATCAGATGTCGAAATCGAAACCCGATCCTCAACGGGATTTGGCCGACCGGGATCTCTACTCGGGGCTGATCCGGCTGCATGTCCTGCACCACGCGGTGGAGGAACCGCCCATCTTCGGTCTGGGAATGATCGAAGAACTGGGGCGTCATGGATACCGCATCAGCGCCGGCAGCCTGTATCCCCTGTTGCAGGGCCTGGAACGCAAAGGCTACCTTCGCTCCACACAGAAGCGCAACGGAAAATCCCTCCGGCGCCTGTACCGCGCTACGCCGTTAGGGCGGAGAGCGCTGGCCGCCTCCAAGAGCAAAGTGCGGGAGCTGTTTCATGAACTCATCGAAGGGGACTGACCCAAATGCCGACTAAACCAAGAACCCACTTCGTTCCCGCGGCAAAATGGCTCTCCGTGTTGTGCGCGGCGCTGGGAAGTCTGGCCGCGCAGACCGCGGCGCCCGTGTTGACCCTCAGCCAGGCCGTCGCCGGCGCTTTGAAAAACTACCCCCTTGTCCGTGTCTCCCAGGAGCAGATCAATGCCGCCAGCGCGGGCATTCAACTCGCCCGCGCCAGTTACCTGCCGCGCATCGACATGCTGGCGCAGGTCAATCGCGCCACCCGAAATAACGTCTTCGGCCTGCTGCTGCCTCAATCCGTGGTACCGTCCATGTCCGGTCCGGTGCTAGGCACCGACAATCTGGGCACCGCGTGGGGCAGCGCCATCGGAACCCTGGTCACTTGGGAGCCATTCGATTTCGGTTTGCGAAAGGCCGGTGTGGCCGCGGCCACGGCGGCGCGCGCGCAGTCCGAAACCGGTCTCAAGAAGACCGAGTTCGATGTTACGGTGGCTGCCGCCGACGCCTATGTCACTTTGATCGCCGCACAGGAGACCGTGCGCGCCGCACAGGCCGGGGTAGACCGCGCCGAGGCCCTCGCGCGAACCACCGGTGCGCTGGTCAACGCCCAACTGCGGCCCGGCGAGGACGCTTCGCGCGCCCAGGCGGAACTGGCTGCGGCGCGCACGCAGCTGATTCAATCCCGCCAGGCCGTGGAAGTGAGCCGCGCCAACCTCGCCCAATTCGTCGGCCTGGAACCGGCCGGAATCACAGCCGCCGCGCCCCAATTGCTGCAATTGCCTCCGGACCAGGCCGCGGCGCCGCCCGATACCGCGGCTAACCCAGCGTCGGTGGCGCAACATGCCGTGGTCGAGCAGTTGAAGGCTCAACTTAAGATTCTCGAGCGGTCCTACTTTCCGCACTTTTACCTGCAGGGCTCCGCCTACGCGCGCGGCACTGGGGCCGAGGTCAATGGAACCAACCTCGGCGGTCTCAACGGCCTTGCTCCGAACACTCAGGATTATGCGCTGGGCTTTACCGTCGCGTTTCCCGTGATGGACCGAGTTTCTCTACGCGCCAAGGAGGCTGGACAATCCGCGGCCGTTCGCGCGGAGGCGGCTCGCTACCAGCAGATTGCGGTCGATCTGAAGGCTCGCTGGAATGTGGCCGTCGCCAACCTGGCCGGAGCCCGAAATGTGGCTGACAACACCCCGGTGCAAGTGGCCGCCGCCCGCACCGCCACCGAGCAGGCCACCGCCCGCTATCAATCGGGGCTGGGCAATATCGATGCCGTCGCGGAAGCCCAGCGGCTGCTCGCCCAGGCGGAGATTGACGACGCCCTGGCGCGTCTGGCCGTCTGGCGCGGCCTGCTCGGAGTGGCCAGCGCCGCCGGAGACATCCAGCCGTTCCTTGCCGAGGCCGGCCAATGATCGCGAAAGGTCAGCCATGCGCTTAGTCCTGGCCGCTCTGAGCCGGCCGCTCACCATCGTCGTCGCATTGATTGGCCTGGCGCTCGCTGCTTATCTGGCTGTGCAACGCATGCCGGTGGACATTTTTCCAAAAGTGGGCGAGCCCGCCATCTATGTCGCGCAGCCCTACGCCGGCATGGACCCCGCGCAGATGGAAGGCTACCTCACTTACTATTACGAGTATCACTTCCTCTACATAACCGGCATCAATCGCGTCGAAAGCAAGAGCATTCAGGGGGCCGCGCTCATGAAACTGATCTTTCATGAAGGCACCGATATGGCCCAGGCCATGGCGGAAACAGTCGGCTACGTCAACCGGGCCCGCGCCTTCATGCCGCCCGGAACCGTGCCGCCTTTCATTACGCGTTTTGACGCCGGCAGCGTGGCCGTGGGCCAACTGGTCTTCAGCAGCGCCACTCGCACCCAAGGTGAGTTACAGGATTTCGCTCTCAACAGCGTGCGGCCGCTGTTCGCCACGCTGCCGGGCGTTTCCGCTCCGCCTCCGTTCGGCGGGAACCAGCGCACCATTGTGATCACGCTCGACCCCGACAAGCTCCGTCAATACCGAATCTCGCCGCAAGAGGCCATCTCCGCCGTCAGCCAAGCTACGCTCGTAATGCCTTCCGGAAACATGTGGACCGGCGAGACCAACCGCATCGCCCGGACCAATGCCGCACTCGGCGGCAATCTGGCGGATCTGCTGGCCGCGCCCATCCACCCGGTTTCCGGAACAACCATTTACCTTCGCGACGTCGGAACCATTGAGAACGGCACCGATATCATCACCGCTTACGCTCACGTCAACGGCAAGCGAACCGTCTACATCCCGGTCACCAAACGCGCCGATGCTTCCACGCTGGCTGTCATCAGCGCCGTCAAAGCCGCGATTCCGGAATTCAAAAAAGCCGTACCGGACGACGTGGACGTCAGCCTGCAATTCGATCAGTCGCCATTCGTCACCAACGCACTGCGCGGCCTGGTCGCCGAAGGCCTGCTGGGCGCGGCCCTCACCGGCCTGATGGTGCTCATCTTCCTGCGCGACTGGCGCAGCGCCCTGATCGTGGTGATGAACATTCCGTTCGCGCTGCTGAGCGCCGTCATTCTTTTGTGGGCCACCGGCCAGACCATCAACATCATGACCCTGGGCGGGCTGGCCCTGGCGGTGGGTGTTCTGGTGGATGAGGCCACCGTGGAGATTGAAAACATTCACACCCGGATGCTGCCGGGAACTTCGCGCGCGCGCGCCGTGGTGGAAGCCTGCAGCCGCACCGCCATGCCGCGTCTGCTCTCGATGTTCTGCATCCTGGCCGTTTTTGTGCCGTCCTTCTTCATGATCGGCGTCAGCCGCCAGCTCTTCGTGCCGTTGTCGCTGGCGGTCGCCTTTTCGATGATCGCCTCTTACCTGCTCTCCAGCACGCTGGTGCCGGTCTTCGCCACGTGGCTGATGCGGGAAGCGCGTCGCGGCGAAGAGCACGAGGGCATCTTCGGACATCTGCGCTCTTTCTATGAACGGTATCTGCGCGTGGTCCTGCGCTTCCGCTGGCCCCTGGTGCTGATTTATCTGGCGGTGGCGTGCGGCCTCCTGATCGTCCTGCTTCCGCGCATGGGCACCGAATTGTTCCCCGACGCCAACGCCCCGTTACTGCGCTTGCGGCTGCGCGCGCCTGCCGGCACGCGTATCGAAGAGACCGAGCGCATCGTCCTTCGCGCGCTCGATGTCATTCGACAGGACGCCGGCCCCGCCAACGTACAAATCACCAGCGATTTCATGGGCGTCGTCCCTTCCAGCTATCCCGTCGATCTGATTCATCTCTTCACCAGCGGACCCCAGGAAGCCATCATTCAGATTGCCTTGAACCCCGGCGCTCCCCGCGGCGAAGCCCTGCGCGAGCGAATCCGCGCCGACCTGCGCCGCGAATTGCCCACGTGCCAGATCTCTTTTGAAGCCGCCGACATCGTCTCCCAGGTGATGAGCTTCGGCTCGCCCACCCCCATTGAGGTTGCGGTGCAGGGCGCCAGCCTCGCCAACGACTACGCCTACGCGCAGAAAGTCCAGGCGCAACTCGCCAGGCTGAACTTCCTGCGCGATCTGCAATTCGCCCAGGAGTACAACTATCCCACTCTGGACATCGATATCAACCGCGCCCGCGCCGGCCAGTTCGGCCTCACCATGGCCGACGTGGTGCGTTCGCTGGTGCCCGCCACCTCCTCATCGCGCTTCACCCAGCCCAACTACTGGCGCGATCCTAACTCCGGAAACGCGTTCCAGATTCAAGTCGAAATCGCGCAAAACCGCATGCAGAGCGTGGACAGCGTCGGCCGCGTCCCCATCATGCAACAAGGCCAGCCGGATACCGAACTCAGCAACGTCGCTCAGATGAAGCTGGGCACCATGCCCGGTCTGATTGAGCGCTTCAATGGGCAGCACATCGTCAGCCTCACCGCCAACATTCACGGCATCACGCTCGGAGAAGCCGCGCTCCAGTTGAACCGAGCGCTGGCCGCCCTTCCCGCAGCGCCGCGCGGCGTCAAGTTAGTGATGAAGGGCGAAATCCCGCCGCTCGAACAAACCATTTCCGCGTTGCGAATCGGTCTGCTGCTGGCCGTGGCCGTCATCTTAATGCTGTTGGCCGCTAATTTCCAATCCATCCGGCTGGCGCTCGCGGTGGTTTTGACCGTTCCCGCCGTGCTGTGCGGCGTCCTGCTCATGTTGCGCGCCACGGCCACCACGCTCAACATCCAATCCTTCATGGGCGCGATCATGTCCATCGGCATCGCGGTGGCCAATTCCATTCTGCTGGTCACCTTCGCCGAACATTCCCGCCGCGCCAACCGGCCGGTGATGGATGCCGTCCGCGAGGGCGCTTCCAGCCGCCTCCGCGCCATTCTGATGACCGCCTCCGCGATGATCTTCGGCATGGTCCCGATGGCCATTGGATTTGGCGAAGCCGGCGCTCAATCCGCGCCGCTCGGCCGTGCCGTCATCGGCGGCCTGCTGATGTCCACGTTTGCCACGTTGACGATTCTTCCCTCCATTTACGCCATCCTGCAGCGGAGGGCAACCCTGACCTCTCCGTCGCTCAACCCGACGGACCCTGAGAGCCACTACTATGACGCACACTAGGACCAGAAGCTGTGAAAGAGCACCTGCCTCGTTGAGGGGCAGCCAATCCTGGCTGCCGCCGGCTTTGAGCCGGCGCCGTTTATCCCGTCAGGTCGCCGCCGCTTGCCTATGCCTGTCTGGCCTGCTCCTTCTACCCTTGTGCGCTCCCGCACAAGACCTCGTCCCAGTCATCTCGAAACCCATTTCTCGCACCGTCGACTTGCCCGGCGAATTCCTCCCGTTCCTCAGCGTCTCCCTGCACGCCCGTGTGCCCGGGTACGTCGATCGCGTTCTGGTCGATCGCGGCAGCATCGTCAAACAAGGCGATCTGCTGGTCGAAATGAGCGCCCCGGAAATGGCCGCCCAAATCGCCAGCGCTCAATCGAAAGTGCAGGCAGCCGACGCCGACCGCCTGCAGGCCGAAGCGCTGCTTGCCGCCGCGCAGAGCACTTACGACCGTACCAAACAGGCCTCCGAAACGCCCGGCGCCATCGCCGGCAATGAACTCGTGCAGGCCGAAAAACAAGTGGACGCGGCCAAGGCTCTGATCGTTTCCCGCCGCCAGGCCGTCCAAGCCGCCGAATCCGCCGTCCGCGCGCTCCAGGACTTGCAGGCTTATCTGAAAATCACCGCACCCTTCGACGGCGTCGTCACTGACCGTATGATCCACCCCGGCGCCCTGGCCGGCCCCGGCAACGATGTCGCCCTGCTGCTCATCCAACAGGTGTCGCATCTCCGCCTGGTAGTTCCCGTGCCGGAAGAGGACGTCAGCGGGATCATCAACGGCGCCAGCGTTCCCTTCCAGGTGCCCGCCTGGCCGGAACGAAACTACTCCGCAACCGTCGCGCGCGTCTCGCATTCGCTCGATCCCAAGACCCGCACTATGCCCATTGAACTTGACGTCGCCAATCGCGACGGCTCCCTGGCGCCCGGTATGTATCCCGCCGTGAAATGGCCGGTCCGCCGCACGCGGCCTTCGCTGTTCGTTCCCAAGACCAGCGTGGTCTCCACCACCGAGCGCACGTTTGTGATCCGCGATTCCGGCGGCCGGGCCGAATGGATCGACGTCAAAAAAGGCATCGCCGACGGAGATCTGGTGGAAGTGTCCGGCAACTTGAAGGCAGGCGATCAAGTGCTCCGGCGCGCCACAGATGAAGTCCACAATGGCACAGCCATCCAGCTTTCGGCGAAAAAGCAGCCCTGATCCACGCAGTTGCTCTCACGCTTCCCGTCCCTGCCTGCTACGCTAGTCTTTTGATGCGCCGAATTCCGGCCGCGTTCGCCGCGGCCTTCCTTCTTCTCTCCGCGGGCTGCGGTTACGTCGGTGGTCCCATGACGCCGCTGGCCAATGTACCCGCCAAGGTCGCCGACCTCGCCGCCGTTCAGCGCGGCTCCCTCGTCATCGTCCATTTCTCCGTTCCGAAATTCACCACCGAAAATCACCCCATCCCCGCCAACAAGCCGGTCAAGCTCGATCTGCGCATCGGCGTCACACCAGAGCCGCTCAACTCCGTGCAGTGGGCGGACCACGCCAGGGCGCTCACCGTTACCGTCGATCAGTCCATCGCGACAGTTGAAGTTCCCATCGCCGACTGGGTGGGCCAGAAAGCCACCCTGGGCGTGCGCGTGATCGGCGCCAATGGAAAGGAGGCCGGCTGGTCCAACTTCCTGGCCGTCCGCGTGGTTCCAGCGCCCCCGGCGCCGGCCGGTCTGAAGCTCGATAATACCGCTACGGGAGTGCACCTCAGCTGGTCCGGCGCCGGCGATCAGTTTCGCATCATCCGCCGCGGTTCGCCTGCCGAACCCTGGGCCGTGGTGCAGACCGCAACCAGCCGCGAGTGGACCGACCCGAGCACCGAATTCGGCAAGCCCTACTTCTACGAAGTGCAGGGCCTGGTGGATACCGGCGACCAGAAATTCGCCGAAAGCGACCTTTCCGCGCCGCAGGACATTACTCCCATTGACGTGTTTCCCCCAGGCGCGCCCACCGGCCTGCGCGCCGACGTCGCACCCGGTTCCATCGAGCTCGTCTGGGACCGCAACACGGAACCCGACCTCGCCGGCTATCGCATCTACCGCTCCACCGGCGACGGTCCGTTTGAAAAAATTGCCGAAGGCAATGAGATCCCCAATTATTCCGACCGCGCCGTGGAGCATGGCAATACCTACCACTACGCCATTACCGCCATTGACCACTCCACGCCGCCGAATGAGAGCGAGCGCTCTGCCAGGGTCGATGCCACTTTGCAATAGTGTTAACTTCAATCCAAACAATTAAAAGCTGTTAACTTGAAATTGAGAGCAGCAATAGTGTATAAGGGAATTTATGATTATTTCGATGCGGCCTCACGCCACCCGGGAGGAAATCGACCACGTCTGCGAGCGGATCGCGGAGTTCGGTTACAAGGTCCATTCTATTGAGGGTGAGCAACGGGTGGTCATCGGAGTGGTGGGTGTCGGGGATGTAACCGCCTGCCTGGAGTCGCTCGAAGCCACCCCCGGCGTAGAGCGGGCCATGCGCATCTCCGCGCCCTACAAGTTCGTCAGCCGGGAGTTCAAGAAGGAACGCTCGGCCATCAAGGTCAATGGCCTCGAAATTGGCGGTGACGAATTTGTGGTGATCGCCGGCCCCTGCTCGGTGGAAAGTGAAAAGCAAATCCTGCAGACGGCCGAAGCCGTAGCCGCCGCTGGAGGGCGCATGCTCCGTGGCGGCGCATTCAAACCGCGCACTTCGCCCTACGATTTCCAGGGTCTTGAATTGGAAGGCCTGAAACTCCTGCGCAAGGCCAAGCAACTCACCGGCCTCGCGATTGTCACGGAGATCATGAGTGACCGCGACGTCGATATGGTCGCTGAGTACACCGACGTCATGCAGGTGGGCGCGCGCAACATGCAGAATTTCGCCCTGCTGAAGTTGCTGGGCGGTTGCGGCCGGCCCGTGCTGCTCAAGCGCGGTATGAGTTCCACTATTAAGGAACTGCTGATGTCGGCCGAGTATATTGTGGCGCACGGCAACCCCAACGTGATTCTGTGTGAGCGCGGCATTCGCACCTTCGAAACCGCCACGCGCAACACCTGCGACATCGCCGCCGTTCCCGTTCTCAATGAACTGACGCACTTGCCGGTGATGCTGGACCCCAGCCATGCCACCGGCAAGCGCAGCCTGGTTCCCGCTCTGGCGCGCGCCGGCGTGGCCATCGGTGCCGACGGCCTGGTAGTGGAAGTGCACCCCTGCCCGGAGAAAGCCGTCAGTGATGGCGCGCAGTCCTTGACGCTGGAAGGTTTCGCCGGGATGATGCGTTCACTCGCCCCGTATCTGCGTCTCTGGAAAGAAGCGCGCGATGCGCAAGCCTGTCTGGCCGTCTGACCGCGCCAACCATCTTCGCCCGCGGCAACTCTGTGGGCACCAAGTCCTGGCGGCGCGCTTTCCAACTCGGGCTGGTCGTTGACCGTTCGCTCCACCCCATTTCTTAGCACACACTTACCCAACTCTTGACTCACGCATTGACTCTAAAGGGCCGCTGCAAATAGCACTCAAAGTAATAGAACTAACTTTGGTACAAATACCGAAAAGGGGCTGGTACAAAACTGGGGCCAGGTTCAGTACAAAACACCTTTTCCGGGACCCTCTCAGCGCCTTCTCGCATGTTACTGTCAGTCGAGATTGTGGAATGATCCGTCCAGGCCAACGATGCTATGGACTGATTCCTGGTTTCGGGAGGACACTGAATTGAAAAACATAACTGTTGGAATCTTAGCCGTAGGTGTGTGGATTGGCATGAGCCAGATCGCCCGCGCGGATAACCTTACTTTTACTTTTGCCACCGGTGGTCAGGGACTTCCAGCGGCAAGTTCCTACGCTACCGGGACGCTAGCCTTAGATACCACCACAATAAGTGGCAGCATTACTTGCAGCGTTAGTGACGCCTGCATCCAGGTCACGCTGACTGCATCCTCTGGTTTTCTCTTCTGGGATCAGGCAACGAACCTTCCAGTATTCGTCTTCAACGATTCCTCTGACACTGCTTTGAATGTTTTCGGTTGCAGCGCGTATCTCACCAACGGTTGCGGCAACAATGTTGCACCCGGCTCAATTCCTTTTGTCGTGCCCGGCCCTTTCGAATTCGAGGTGGGCAACATTGGGCAGACGGTGCCTTGTGGCGTCGCCTGCAATGACACCGCATCCACCATCACATTTGAAGTGCAGGATGCGGTTGCCGGTCATCACTTCACTTCAGTCACTCAACTGGAGTCCGGATCCGGCACGTACGATTTCGCTGCCCATATCTGTCAGCAGAGCGGATCATCGGTCGATTGCGCGCAAAGCGCGAACAATCCAAACATTCCCGAGCACGCCTATGTTGGTGGGAACGCCACTCCCGAACCGGGCACCCTAACTATGTTTGGCGCCGGATTTCTGGCCATCGGCCTGATTAACCTGATTCGCCGCAGGCAGGCACGCCTCGCTTCCTTCGGCCGCAACTAGGCTATCCCAAGGCGCGCCGGCTGCCCCGTGGGGCAGGCGGCCATCCTGGATGCCATCCTGCGCACCGATTGCCAATCGGTGGAGCCGGGCAACTCCCGGCCTTGGTCCAGTTGGGACCGGTACCCAAGCCTCCGCTTGAAGATCCATCTCTTAATTCATTCTTCTGTCGCTTCAACGGCAGCCGCTGTGTGATACTTCGGGTGTGGACTACAAACCACGGCCGTTGCAACTCATTGTGTTGATCGCCCTGCTCTGCGTCGCTTCAGTCGGGGGCGTGGTGTGGTATCGCTCGCGGGCGCTCACTCCCGCCAATAGCCTGCGGCGTTTGCCCACGGAAAACGCGCTGGTGTTGTGGATCGATTTCGCGTCGCTGCGCAATGGCGGCTACCTGCAAATGCTGGCCGACGCTCAGGCCGCGCAGGATTCCGAATACCAGACCTTCGTCCGCCGGACCCGCTTCGATTACATGAACGACCTGGATTCCGCCATGGTGGCGTTCGCACCCACGGGAAATTATTTTCTATTAAGCGGCCGGTTCGATTGGAAGAGCCTCCGCAGTTATACCGAGCAGATGGATGGCATATGCCAAAACTCGCTGTGCCGCGTGAACGGCAGCGGACCAGATCGCCGGATTTCTTTTTTTCCGGTGCACCCCGATGTGATGGCGATGGCCGCCAGTCCCGATGCGTGGGCCGTGCTCGAGATGGCCAAAGCGCGCCCCGGACCGGATCCAAACGTTCCCCACGCTCCGGTGTGGCTGGCTTTCCCCGGCTCATTGCTGAAGTCCGGCAAGAATTTGCCCGATGGCGCCCGCCCCTTTGCGCGCGCCATGGAAAATGCAATGAGCGTCTCCATCGCCTTCGTGCCGGAGGACGATCATCTGGCCGCCCGCCTGGAGGTTCGCTGCAAGAACGACGGCGAGGCCGCCGCGGCTGCCGCGCAGTTGAACGAATCCACGCAATTGCTGAAGAACCTGATCGAGCGCGAAAACCTGAAGCCCAATCCAGCCGACCTCAGCGGCGTCCTGGCCGCCGGTTCCTTCCACGCGGAGGGCGCCCGCGTCACGGGTGGATGGGCCGTCTCACGGATGTTCATTCAAAACCTGGTCGGTAGCCAGTAATACCGGAATTGGCCGTTGGTTAGCTATATCTGGCCGCGCCGCGCATGATAACTCTGTTGCATGGACGTGGACATTGAGGCTCAACTCCGGGAGATGGCCGGCGGCATGGATATATCCCCGGCGGAATTGGACACGGGGAAACTGCTGCCCGTGTTCCTGCCCGCGCGGTACTTCGCCACCGGCAAATGGTGCGGTCCGTTCGTGAGCCTGCGCGCTTCCGAAATTGGCCTCACCTGGGCTGTGCTGCTGCCCGGCGGCAAAATGCGCTACGTGAATCATGCGATGGAGGGCCATTGGGAAACGCAAGGCCTCGACTGGCGGGCCCTGGCGCTTGCCAACCTGACGCGTCACACGGAAAACCAGGCCGGGCCGCGCATGCTGCGCCGCGTGAATGGCGAAGTCTTCGCCGTGGCGTTCCTTTATGAAGATGGCCTGGGCCCATCGCGCCTGCTTTTTCGGGGTACGCTCGCGAAGTTTTTCCCGCATGGGTGCCGCGTCGCCATTCCCGAACGAAGCTGCGGTTTTGCCTTTGCCACGAATCTGACCGACGCCGAACGCAGCCAGGTGGAAGGTGTGATCAACCACTGCTACCAGCATGGCCTGCGCCCCTTCGCGCCCGGTTCGTATTCGATGGACGATCTGCAGCCGGAGTAGGGATCCAGGTGCTCGCCTCACTTGCGCTATGCTGGCCGAATAGATGTCTTTGTCTCCAGCAACCCGCCTGGGTCCTTATGAAATTGTTTCCCGGCTTGGCGCCGGCGCCATGGGGGAAGTGTATCGCGCGAAGGACACGCGGCTGGGCAGGGAAGTAGCCATCAAGATTCTGCCGGCCGATCTGGCCCACGATGCCGGCCGCCGGACGCGCTTCGAATCCGAAGCCCGCGCCGTGGCCGCGCTGAACCATCCCAATATCCTGGGGTTGTATGACATCGGCAGTGAGAACGACGTCACCTATATCGTTACCGAACTGGTGCCGGGTGAGACGCTGGCGGCGCTGATTGAACGCGGGCCGCTGCCGCTCAAGCGGCTGACCGACATCGCCGCCCAGATTGCCGACGGCATGGCGGCCGCGCACGCGGCACGCATCAGCCACCGCGACCTGAAGCCGGCCAACATCATGATCTCTGGCGACGGCCGCGTCAAAATATTGGATTTCGGGCTCGCCAAGCAGACGCCCGTGCCCACCGGGGAACCGGATGCCACCCTGCCTCTGCCGCAGACGCAACCCGGGATGATTCTGGGCACCGTGGATTACATGAGTCCCGAGCAGGCACGCGGCAAAGAGACCGACTATCGCTCCGACCAGTTTTCCTTCGGCTTGATTCTTTATGAGATGGCTACCGGCAAGCGGGCCTTCGACAAACCAGAACCGATTCAAACCTTGTCGGCCATTATCACCGACGAGCCGCCGCCCATCGAAAGAAATGTTCCGATACCGCTGCGCTGGGTAATCGACCGTTGTTTGTCGAAGGAGCCATCTGGCCGGTACGAATCCTCGCGCGATCTCTACCAGGAACTGCGAAGCGTGCGCGATCACATTTCAACCTTCAGCACCACGCAGACGCCGGCCGTGCCGATGGCGCGCCACCACTTCCCCTGGCTGATCCCGGCGGCCTTTCTGGCGGGTGTGTTGGCGGCCGCCGCGGTGGTTGTTTTTCGCGCGCCGCCGCCTATGCCGGACCAATCGCCGTACTGCTTCACGCCGTTTTCCATCGAACCGGGCGGCCAGTTCGGCGCTCTCTGGTCTCCCGATGGCAAGGCCGTGGCTTATGCCGCGCGCCCATCCATCACGGAGCCATACCAGGTCTTCATCCGCTATGTGGAATCCCCGACGCCGGTTCAACTCACGCACGGTAACGACGGCGTTTCGCCAATGGCCTGGACTCCCGACGGCCAGCGTTTGCTATTGGACTTCAATGAGAAGCCGGGCATCTGGTCGATTGCCAGGGTGGGCGGTGAACCGGAAGTGGTCGTTGCCGCGGTGCCGAATTCCCGGGTGACCGCCGTCTCGCCCGATGCCAGGTCCCTGGCGTTCATCTATCCGGGCGCCGACGGCCGCTACGGTATTTGGATCTCTTCTCCCGCCGGCAGCGTGCCCAAGCGTTACGAACCCGATCCCTTCTCCACCAAGGACGTGTACAACGAGCCGAAACTGAAGTTCTCGCCGGATGGAAAACAGCTGCTCCTTTTTATCAACGCCGGCCGGCAGCGCGAAGAGGCCTGGCTGATGCCGTTTCCGGCCGATGCCTCGCGGGCGCCGCGGCTCATTTTTCCGGACCTCAAGTCCTATGCCGGAACACCGGCGTTCACATGGATGCCGGATAGCCGCCACATCGTCATCGCGGTGAGCGTCTCGAATGACGCAGCCCAGCAGCTTTGGATGGCCGATACGCGCTCCGGCTCGCGCTATGCCCTCACCAGCGGAACGTTGCCGCGCTATCCCCTGACGGTGTCGCCGGACGGACGCAAGATCATCTTCTCCGAATCCAACAGCAACTACGATGTGGTTTCCGTCGACCTGTCGAATGCCGCGGTGCGTCCGCTGATCGCGACGGAACGCGACGAAATGATGCCGGCGTGGGCGGCCAACAGGAAAGTGCTGGTCTTCGTAACCGATCGCAACGGCCCGCAGGAGATCTGGCTCCGCATGCCCGACGCCGCCGACCGTCCGCTGGTTACGGCGCGGGATTTTCCTCCCGACACCACGCAATGGCTGATGGGACCGGCCCTTTCGCCCGACGCCGACCGCGTGGTTTACACCAAAGTGGATCAGGGCTCCGGCGGAAACCACCTTTGGATTTCGGCCCTGAACGGTGGCTCGCCGGTTCCTTTGACCAATGATGCGAAGGCCACCGAATATCCCGGATCCTGGTCGCCCGATGGCGCCTGGTTCGCTTACCTGGGATACCGCGATGGAGCGTCGAACCTGATGAAGGTCAAGACCACCGGTCAGGCCGGCCCGGTGGTGGTGAGCGCCGACGCTTCGAGCGACGACAACAGCGTGCCTTCGTGGTCGCCCGACGGAAAGTGGATTGTGTTTGGCGACAATCTGTACTCTTCCGAAGACGGCAACGCGCGGCCGTTGGGCGAACATCGTTCCGACGGCTACGCTTTCTCCAAAGACGGCAAACTGCTCTACGGCATGCGGCGCGAAGAGAATGGAGAAGTGCTGTTCTCAGTGGACGTGGCGACGGGGGCCGAAAAAGTGATTGGCAATGCGGGCTATGAGGCTCGCCCGCGCAGCAGTCTGAACCCGGCCGTCCGCCTCAGCCTGACGCCCGGCGGCAACAGCCTGGTTTTCGGCACCTTCAAACCCAAAAGCAGTTTGTGGATGCTGGAAGGCTTCGCCCTCAACACCGGGTTGCTCGCGCGCCTGGGGCTTTGAGCTAAAATCAGAAATATCGCATTTTCGGCGCCGAAACGGCGCCTGCGATCCGTTCCCCATGCCTACACAAAATCGTGCCGAGGAGTTTCGTGAACAGTTGTCCCGCCGGGTGATTGTGGCGGATGGAGCCATGGGCACGATGCTCTACTCGCGCGGCGTTTTTATCAACCGCTGCTTCGATGAGCTGAATCTCTCGCAGCCCGATCTGGTTCGCGGCATCCACCAGGAGTACGTCAAGGCCGGCGCTGAGATTCTGGAGACCAATACGTTCGGGGCCAACCGGGCGCGGCTGGGGGCTTTTGGCGTGGCCGAAAAGTTGGCGGCCATCAACCAGGCGGGCGTGCGCGTGGCGCGCGAAGCGGCTGGCGCGAGCGCGTTTGTTGCAGGCGCCATCGGGCCTTTGGGAGTGCGGATTGAGCCGCTGGGCCCGACATCCTTTACCGAAGCGCGCGCCATTTTCCGCGAGCAGGCGGAGGCCCTGATTGAAGCCGGCGCGGATCTGCTGATCCTCGAAACCTTCGGCAATCTGGATGAATTGCGCGAGGCCGTGATGGCCGCGCGCGAAGCCGGCGGCGACGCGATCCCGATTGTGGCGCAGGTCACCATCGATGATTTCGGCCACCTGCCGGGCGGCACCAATACCGAAACCTTCACGCGGGAAATGAATTCCTGGCCGGTGGATGCGATCGGTCTGAACTGTTCGGTGGGCCCCAAGGCTACGCTCGAAACCATCGAACTGATGATGCAGCACACCACCAAGCCCTTGAGCGCCATGCCCAATGCGGGCCTGCCTGCGCGTGTGGAGGGCCGCAATATCTACCTCTGCTCGCCGGAGTATATGGCGCAATATGCCCGCCGCCTGCTGTGGGCCGGGGTTAAGATTATCGGCGGCTGCTGCGGAACCACGCCCGACCACATCAAGCTGATTCGCTCGGAGACGCGTTCGCTGCAGCCCACGCAGAAGAAACTGGCCGTCACGGTGGAAGAGCCGCAAGCCAAAGTGCACGCGCTGCCGGCGGTCCCGGCGGCGCGGAAATCGAAGCTGGGAGCGCGGCTGGCCGAGGGAAAGTTCGTCTCGTTCGTGGAAATTCTGCCGCCCCGCGGGGTGGACGCGGCTCTTGAGATCGCCGGCGCGCGCCGCTGCGCCGAAGCCGGCATCGACTGCATCAACGTTCCCGATGGACCGCGCGCCAGCGCCCGTATGAGCGCCCAGGTCACCTGCCAGCTGATTCAGGAACACGCCGGGATTGAAGCCATCAACCACTTCTGCTGCCGCGACCGCAACATTCTGGGTATCCAATCGGAGCTGCTGGGCACGCACGCCGCCGGCGTCCGCAACCTGATCTGCATCACCGGAGATCCGCCGCGCATGGGTCTTTATCCGGACGCCACCGCGGTGTTCGACGTCGACGCCATCGGCCTGGTGAACATCGTCAATAATCTCAACCACGGCCTGGATATCGGCGGCAACCCGATGGGCTCGCAGACCGCGCTGCTCATCGGCGTGGGAGCCAACCCCGGCGCGTTGAACATGGATGAAGAGATCCGCCGCTTCGATTGGAAAGTGGAGGCCGGCGCCGAATACGTGGTGACGCAGCCGGTCTTCGACCTGGATCTTCTGGAGGTCTTCCTGAAGCGCATTGCGCATGTGAAGATCCCGGTGATCTGCGGCATCTGGCCGCTTACCAGCTACCGCAACGCCGAATTCATGGTGAACGAACTGCGCGTGCCGGTGCCCGAACATTTCATGGAACGCATGCGCAACGTCGATAATGCCGAAAAAGCTCGCGAAGAGGGCGTCAACATCGCCCGTGAGATGGTGATCCGTGTCCGCGGCATGGTTCAGGGCGTACAATTAAGTGCGCCATTCGGACGTTACCAGATGGCGCTGGACGTTGCCGAGGCCATTGGCCCACGCTGAAGACAAGCCGAGATTGCAAGCATGGCTACCGACCTGGTGGAAATCAACTCCGCAGAACCTCAGCCCGAAGTGCTGGAACGCGCCGCCGCCGCCGTGCGCCGCGGCAAAGTGGTGGCCATTCCCACCGATGCTCTCTATACGCTAGTTGCGGACCCGTTCAACCTCTACGCGGTGACGCAGGTATTCGCCGCCAAGGGGCGTGAGCCGCACCGCTCGCTGCCCATTCTGATTGGCGGCACGGTGGCCGCCGAGGAACTGGCCGGCGAGTTGAACAACCGCTTCTACCTGCTGGCGCGGCGTTTCTGGCCGGGGCCCCTGACCATGATTGTGCAGGCATCGGCGAAAATCCCGCTTAAGGTGACAGGCAATACCGGCCGTCTGGCTCTGCGCCGTTCGCGCTCGAACGTGGCCAACAAGCTGATCGACATGATGAACCAGCCGTTGATCGCCACCAGTGCGAATATATCCGGCCATCCCACCTGCCATAGCGGCATCGATGTTTTCGGCATGATGGACGGCCGCGTCGACCTGGTGCTCGATGGCGGCATCTGCAACGGCCCGGGCGCCACCACCGTAGACATCACCGAACCGTTCTGGCGCGTGATCCGCGCCGGCGCCATCGAAGAAAAAGAAATCGCGGAGTGTCTGAAGCCTGACCCCCGGATGATCTGATTCGCATAGCCGATCAGTGGGCGGCCTCCTGGCCGGTCGACCGCGTGGGGCGAGACTTTAGCTCGCAACGGGCTCACTTCATTCTTTCCAGGGATTGATGATGGGAATTCCGCAGTGTTCAAAGTCCTGGACATTGCGTGTCGCTATAGATGCGCGATGACAGCGACAGATCGAGGCGATCATTGCGTCGAATTGCGAAATCGGGCGACCCTTTGCCTCGCGATTGGCGACGATTTTCGGGTATGCGCGTGCAGCGGCCTCATCGAAAGAGAGGATTCGACCTTGAAATTCGGTCGCGAACAGGTCCTCGATCGTATCCTGCAGGCGTGTGCGACGTTTACCTATGGGCAATAGTTCGACCCCATGGAGCATTTCGGCCTGAGTGATCGTCGTGATGAACACCGCCCGGGTCTCCTGGTTTGCCAGCCAACTCAAAACGGCGGCCTCTGGCACAGTCTTCACAGATTCGGACAGAACATTCGTGTCGATGACGATCATCTGGTCAGGCTGGGGGGGCGCCTGACTCGTTGGCGGGAAGGAATCGCGAGATCCACACCCCCGAGCGGTGCGATACGCCGGCGGATGGCCTCCGCCAGATTCGTCGTACCTGCGCCTTCCACCACAACTGCAAGCTTGAGGATCTCCCGCGCCTCCTCTTCCATAGAGCGGCCATTCCGGGCCGCACGGATGCGCAGACGGGACTTCACGGAATCATCCAACTTCCGAACGGTGATGCTAGCCATACATCAATGATAGCATTGCAATCACCACGTAGATTTCCTCACTCAGGGCGGCGGTTGAACCGCTCCGCTTTGCCTTCCGGCAATGTTCTGCGTGGCACAACGGGCAGGAGCACGGCAGCGGCGCCGGCGCTGCGACACGGTCTGGCGATACTATGGCATCACTCGCACCGGCGGAAAAACCGCGTCGCGCCGGGCGGATCAGACTATCGTCAAGAAACTGGATCAAACCAGTTCATCAACGGCATTCCGGAGAGTCAGCTCGTTACTGGGCCTTTGGTATGGCAACTCCACGGCATTGGTCGTTGTGGATGAAGATGTCCCGCTTTGCGCTCTGCTTGAGGCGAACCTCCTTACTGTCCCCGCGGCTTGCCCAGAAGGCCAGCGACTTCAAACCCCCGAGGAATCCGTGCCTTTCGGCTTTCGGCAGGCTGATCCAGATGTGCTTGTCGTCATAGCTGACCGCCACAGTCCCGGTGGGTGGCGCCCAGGAGGACCATGCGGGGTGTTCCTTGACCAAATAATTTTTCGTACTATCCTGCCAGTTCAAGACCGGAGTCCTTTGATATCCCACCAGGATCTTATTGTCCACCGCCATGCAGTAATAATAGTCGCTCGCTCCAAAGAAGCAATTGTCGCAAAGAAACTCAGCGTGATCGAGCACCTGCGCTTGAGCCTTTTGAGCCTGCTGCCGGTCGGCTGCTACTCCGAAAGAGGCTGACGCGGCTAACGAGGCGGCCACGCACACTGACGTCCGGACAACAGAAAGGATTCGCGAATAAGAGTCCATGGTCTAATATTAACCCGCTGCCGTGTGATACGGCAACATGGGCCATCGTCGGCAGTAACCTTCGCACCAGGGACTTCCACCGAGGCCACCGGCATTTTCAGGTGATAGCCGTTGAAACGGACAAATCCAGTACGCCGTCCAAAGCCGCATAAAGAAGGAGGACTGCCGTGAAGATAACCCTCACAGCTCTGGTTTGCGCTATTTTGAGCGGAAATAGCCGATTCCACGCGGCCGGGCAGTGCGGACTGGGCTTCCTTTACACTGTCCAGTCCGCCGGGATAGAATTCGGCTAGGCTAACGCTCGCAATGCGCAGGAAATATTCCGGTATGCGTTCTTTCACCGCCATCCAAGCCCTCAGCGCGCTGGCGCTTCTCCTTCCGCAGGCGTTCTCCGCCACCATCGTCAGCGAAAGCCGGATCACCGTCACCGGCGGCGCTTTCGCGGGCGAAACTTTCCCGCTTCCGCGCGTCAGCGGTGATTGGTTCGTCACACCCGGCGATGCTCATGCCGGCCTCACTTTCCGTCCCGCGGCTGCTGCTGCGCACCAAGGGACATTCAATATCGAATGGGACGGAAAAAGCGCCACGCAAACCATCAATGCCGCCAACAACGATCCGGTGAAGAATGAGCAGAAATTCGCGTTCTACCTGCAGTTCCTGGCTCCCTACAGCCAAACCCTCCAGCCCCGGGGCGCCGACACCATCCAGATATCGATTGTCAAAATGGACGACCTGAACCTCGAAGCCACCATCGCCGGTACGGCAACTGGCGCCGCCCCCGGACCGGTTCGAATCACCGGCATCGTCAATCTGCATCGCGATACGTCCGACCAAAAAGCCAGCGGCGCATACGGCAGTTGCGATCCCGGCATTCACGACAAGTTGGCCGGCGCAGAGTGGCGTTCGCCATCGGAATGCGAAGTGAAGTTCGATCGCTACATTCGCGGCGTGTTGCCCTCGCCGTTCGCGCGCGCGGAGACTGCCCTGTCATCGGGAGACTGGGAAGAGACCCGCCAGCCGAAGTTCCGCCCCATTACTTCGATTGCCCGTCACTCGGAGGGCAATCCCTACAGTCTGCAATCGTCGCAGGATGGGCTCATCCGCTTTCAGTTTCAGTTGCGCGCTGGCAGCGAACCAGCTAAGCGAAACCAGGCGGCGCTCGATGCCGTGACGCAAAAGATGGCGGATGCCATGAAGAGCGCCGCGGCCGCCGAGGCTTTCACGGCGGAACTCACGAAGGTGGCGCACGCGGCGGAGGGTTCCGGCAAGATTGCTGTCACCGTTGGGATCAATTCCGCGTCGTTCGGAATGGTCAATTTCCAGGGCGCGTTCACAGCGTCGCAGATTCCCGGCGTGGGCTATTCGCTCGCCGTGCCGTATGTGCAATCGCGGGGCGGCGGCGATATCTCAGGCTCCCACGAAACCACGTATATCTTCCTCGGTGTTTGGGCGCCCGCCACCAGCATCAGGTCGGGCAGCACGGAGGATATCACCGTCAAAGCCGGGCTCAACCCCCAGGCGCCTACGCTTTCCGTGCAGAACGTCTGGGTGGAAATTCAGGCCAATGCCCAGCTCGCACAGAAGGTCATCGGGCTGGTGGATTGGACGGCTCTCAAGCAACTCTTAGCGGCGAAGTGAAATTGCTCCGAGGTGAAGCTTCGGCCACTACTTGATTGGACCGCCGCCGCGTCCGCCGCGCCCGCGCGGAGTGGTCACGGTGTAATCGGAGGGTGCCTGGAACAGCGCCGGGTCGGGTTCGGCGCGGGTAATATTGGTCAATTGCCGGGTGGTGGTTCCGGTACGCGGATCGCTGCTCTTCTCCATCACGGGCAATTTGAGGTCGGGCGAAATCCATGTTTCATGCACAATCTGGATGGCCTGCGCGTTGCCGATTTGGGCAGCCGGGATGGTGCGCGTCACGCGCGTTCCCGTCGCCTGGACGCCGTTGATGGTCTGCATGGCAAGGGTCTCGGTCTTTACGTTGGGATTCGCCGGCCGGTTGGCGGCGCGCGGCGCCCTGGCGGCCGATGTGCCATTGCCGCGGCCTGCGAAGGCCCGTCCGCC
>Ga0182030_10003841_pt1 | contig 32073 bp, 35 predicted proteins | sample 812S3MmetaG_FD_121299 | JGI IMG/M metagenome (GOLD analysis project Ga0182030, IMG submission 121299) | Permafrost microbial communities from Stordalen Mire, Sweden - 812S3M metaG (Illumina Assembly) | ecosystem: Environmental > Terrestrial > Soil > Wetlands > Permafrost | place: Sweden... | reverse complement strand
GAACTACGAAAGTGGTGGGAGCAACGCTCCTGCAGATGGCCTGCATATACGTAAAGATCAGTCGAGCAGGTACCGTCCAACAGATCCAGTCGGCACCTCAATAGCAATGACGCCAAAATATTGACACAAGCAAGATACCAATATCATCCAATCGACTCGCTGGAGGGAGAGGAGCAAACGGAGGTTCCAATCAAATAACCTTCAAAATGGCGTACCAGATCCATGTATTGGAGTTGTTCTACCCTTCAGGAGAAATACAGAACATCTTCTCGACATCCGACTTCCATCGCGCAATCTCCATTGACCACGGGTCCCAACAGGGCCACATAAGCTCCTTTCAACCCTCGAGTTCTGTCCTTCCCCGCCCTACATAAACTCGACCGAAAAACAAGGAAACCGCCACACAGGCAGACGTAATTCATCAGGACGACTGCAGATCCGTCACACGGAAGCATATTCCTTCATCCCACAGAAAACCAGGAACCGGGAAGCGGTGTAACAAGCACTAACGCATATGCGTCTCTTCGGAAAGGGAAAGAGGCACGCGCGTGGCGGCGCCAAAAACAGGTTCTCCTGTTGTTATCATATTTTGCGGCCCGGATATGAGGAGATATTTGGTGGGACCTTACCTCGTAACTGGGAAATGTGGGGGAGATTTTGATGGATTGGTGGGGCGCATAAGGCCTAGATCAGCTCGTACGACTGTGACACAAGATCTGTGTGCGGCCCTGCGAAAGATCATGTCGTACAAGTGGTATGCTTGCAGCGGGGGTTGCCGGAGGGGTTGGACCAGTGATCAATCGATAAAAGGGGCTTGATAGATAGTATGGGTTGATATCTGGGCAATTCGTCGCGTAAAAAAATTAATGAATTGATATAAATCTAGAAAGAACAATAAAATGTAGTGTGACAACAAACAGTAAACATACATCAATCAATAATTAATACTCCGCCTCTTTCTAGAAGCAAACAACCTCAAACGCAACGCACACTACCAGTCTATTCCAACCCCACCCTAAAGCTACCCACACTCCAGACTCCAAACCCCATAACTCCAATATTGGTTATTCCTGAAACACACCATGTATATTCGAAGGCTTAAAAACTCTCCGGAAAGTATCCAAATCACTCGCCGTAGAGTTCGAGCTCGACGAGCTCGACGTACTTGAACTCTTCGAGCCGGAGCTCTTACCTTTAGAAGCAGAGCTCTTACTTGAACTAGAGCTCGAACTCCCTTCTGGGTTCTCAAATGCAAAAACCACATCCTCAAAATGCCCAATGAATTCAGGATCATTCATGAAGGCGTCACGCCACATGAGCGCTACCTCCTCAGGAGGGTTACGGAAACCGGGACCGAGACCGAAGCTCCCGATGCAGAGTCTGTAGTACCCGTAGTAGATAGCGATGCGGAGAGCGGTTTTGATTTTGTCTCTCATTAGCTCTTTTTCTTGTTTGAAGGAGTATTTTTTGCCGGAGCTGTCGAGCTTGGGGCGTTTGACGGGGCAGACAGAGATGATGGGGAGTGCTGGGGATATATTAGTGTATTGAGATGGGGATATAATTTGAGGACGAGCCTTTCATTTCGGGCCATACTTCGTACTTTTCAGGGCCGTTTCTGAAGACGACTGTGGGATGTTAGCAAATGGGTCACACAAAAATTGTATTGCGGGGTAGGTTACGGACCAACTGTCTGCGAAATGATTCCTGCTTTGGAGGGCAAAGGGTAATTTGTTGGCGCAGAATTTCCTTCAGCGGGAGTAGTGATTGTCCCATACAAATTGCTTCGTCTGCAAAGACATTCTTCTGGGGACATTACACCTTTTATATGTCAGGTGACTTTCTCGTTCAGTGGGCTCAATACGTACCAGCCTCCCAGTCTCCCCCTGGCCTCTTGTCGTTCGCTGGCATAATGACAGGGATTGGAACTTCCGAGTCCGGAGCCCAATCTAGGGCTACATCGACAGGATCACGATCATAAAAAGCTGACAGATTCACTATCAATTCTTTGGACAAGGGAAAGGGGTCCTTACCGAATCGCACATGTTTTGGAACCACAGCAGGTGGAGCTTCTAAAGATTCAGAGTAGCAGAGAAATGACTGGGTAGGCCATTGAGATTGAAAGTTTTGACGAATATAAGGTATATACGTCTTTTTCGCTTCAGCTGCTATCTCTGACGGCTTTGGCTTTGACGGAGGCATATCGCATTGGTTGAAGAGTGGAGATTGTTGCTTCGTCACAGACAAGAATATGCCGAGTTGAAGCGGAAATTCTGGAAAAATTGAACTTATAAAGACGTGATGAAGATGTGCCATCACTATATATTAAGTGAACAGTTACTTGAAAATAAGGAGCACAGGGAGTCAGGACCTACATTCCTTGCACGCCACCAAATTGATACAGAACTAGTGTGACACATATAAAGGCCATTGAGCCGTTTTGAACTTATCGGAAGCGGTCTCCGGTGCCTCAGTCCGCGATCCAAGCACAGATATAGAGTCTCGAGCGTCTATGAAAGTTGAGTTCACAATAAGGCGCAAGACAATAGGAGGATTTGGAATCCTAGGTGACGGGATTAGCGTCATCGTAACGGCTACGATATGAACCAGCACTACGCAATATGCAGCGCCCCGGGTACCAAGATCGCATTTGTGGCTTCCGAAGGGTCGCACTCAGATTGCCGAGTATGACTGATCATCTCGTTTCCCAAAAAGCAAATAGTACGACGAAACACTCGAGGTCATAAACCCACTCAGGTTTCAACTGAAAACATTTTCCGACACTTCGAGGAACAACCATGAAGAAGACACGCCATTATGAAATGGTTGGACTGCATTCCATTAGCAACCCGTCAGGGTTCAAGGTCTTGGAACTGGAGGAAGGCATAATGAAAGAAGGAATGAAGGATGAAGGGGATATCGAGGCCATGTGCAGAACTGCGGTGAGGCTTTGTAATGTGAGCTGTCTTGCACGGTATATAGTTCCGAGTGCCAAATATGATGAAAAGGAGAAAAGGGGAAAGGGGCTTGACGGATTGTGTGCATCTCGCTTCAGCCGCTTCGTCCCGTCTCGCGTCAAATTTTGCCGCGTTTCTCGGCGCCAGCCTTGTTTTTGATAATCTTTACTTCAACCTCCTTCATTTAACATCCTCGAATTTCTAATTAATCACGATCATCGTAATCTCTCCTGCATCTGCGGGTTGAGAAAGAGATGCGCCAACTTCTGTTGCGATGTATCAATTCCACGCTCTCCCATGCTAGGGGGTTCCATACCACCTCCCGCAGCTATGCGCCTCTTTCAGTTGCACATCTCCTCGAAACTCCTCCTGCCAATCCAGATAACGTTACGGTCAATGGCTTCATACGATCAATCAGGAATCAGAAAACGAGATCCTTTGCATCAATTGGAGATGGATCAACTCTAGAGCCATTGCAAGCTCTCCTCACCCCACAACAAGCACAAAAGTCGGAATACCCCTCGTAGCTTCGTGACTCCTTATTGACGCCTCCACAGTCTATCAACAGGAACAGCTGTTCGGCTTACAGGGTCATGGAGATCCTCTCCGAATCCAAAGGAGCAAACGCACGAGCTTCATGTACTCGGCGTGGATATTCTTGGTGCGGCGGACCCTGCAGTATGTAAGGGCTACAAGCACAAATCATTTAGATATGCATGCTGATTCCAAATCACCAGACGTTCCCACTACAGAAAAAATACCACACCCCTGAATTCCTTCGAACAATGCCCCACCTTCGAACACGTACCCCTTTCAATTCCGCACTACTACGTTTTCGATCGCAAAGCATAGCTGAGCTCACACGATTCTTTGGAGCAAGAGATTATACTCAGACCCATCCGCCTATAATCACATCGTCAGATTGTGAAGGGGCTGGAGAGGTGTTTTCAGTTGAGACCCAGGGACGGGGGCCGGTTACGGAGGAAAGTGATGGCACATTCTTCAAATCGACGAAATATTTGACTGTTTCAAATCAACTGCATCTTGAAGCCCTGGCGCAATCTATTGGGAAAGTTTGGACATTATCACCTACGTTTAGGGCGGAAAAGAGTGAGACAGCACGGCACCTCAGCGAGTTCTATATGCTAGAAGCGGAAGAAAGCTTCGTTGAGGACAAGGGGAATATTATGGACTTGGTTGAGGATATGCTAACAAGTATGATCGCTGGACTTTACACGACTCGAGTTGCGCAAGAGATAATATATGGTAAACGATCAGGTGATGAAGAGGATGATGCTTCAAAACGAGCGGAAATGCTGGAACATAGATGGCAGGGGATGACGGCCGCGAGGTGGCCAAGGATAACATATACAGAGGCCATAGCTGTTCTAGAAGAGAGCGGGCAAGACTTTCAACACAAACCACAATGGGGAGCAGGTCTACAAGCTGAACACGAACGCCACATTGCGAGCGTCATTGGTAATGGTTCTCCCGTGTTTGTCACCTCATATCCAAAAGCCATCAAACCGTTCTACATGCTATCATCACCAACACCGACATCCCGTGGAGAAACAGTCGAATGCTTTGACCTCCTTGTCCCGGAGATCTGCGAAATTGTCGGTGGTTCCATGCGTGAACATCAGCTGGAAGCCTTGATTTCCAACATGCAACAACACGGCATGATACCAACAAGTTCTAATTCATCAGATGATCAGCTAGGCAGTCTAAAGTGGTACATCGACCTCCGACGTTGGGGTAGTGTGCCACATGGAGGATTCGGACTAGGCTTCGACCGACTCCTTGGATATTTGGCGGGCGTACAAAATATCAGGGAAATCGTCACGTTTCCACGATGGGTAGGACGTTGTGATTGCTAGGTACACGCGGAAGCAGCGGAGGGTAACAACCGGAAGTCAACCAATCCGACGCAAGAATGCCTGAGATTGTATCTCCGACTTTGATTGACCAGTGATTCTCATGTTGACCAACTATCACCAACAACCAACAACCATCGACTTCCGGCCCACCCCTTCTGCAGCGTATGCGTGCTCTGCAGGCAGTTTCTTCAGCAACTTTTGGATCACCAACCAACAAAATTCAGTCTTGGTCTATGCATACATGAAACCACAACACCTTAAGTAACCCAATCGGCTTCTAAAACAAAATAATTAAAATCTTCGGCGTGCGTGTCGCTACGCCTCCAACCAGCTTTGCGCGCCGCATCTAAGCATAAATTCCCGCTGGAGAACGGCTGTTCAGCTGAGCGCTTGTATTTTTGAGTATGGATGAGCCTATTTTAATGTTGCTTTAATATAGACCCATATTGTTTTTGTAGATCTCCGTTTAGGTGACCATTTTACATGGTTATCGAAAGTGGAGGGCGTCGTTTTAGGTAGCTTTTCATGTACTGTATACCAACACCGAATAACCAACAGCACTACCAAACGGGCGTTCAACATCGTGCAATTCATCAGCCTTACCAATCTACCGAATGTCCAACACCCACATTTAAGAAGCTCCGTGGACATAACAGCTTTGTCATCAACCTCTTATTCCTAGCACCACTCTTCCCTTACCTAGCATCCAATCCCCTCCCTGTCCTCGCAAGCTTCAACAAGCATAACCGTGCCGCAATATCACATGTACAAGTCCTTCTTACTGAGGTGGTACAGATATAGACCGGAAGCCACGGATAAAGAAGTTTGTGGAGGCAGGGACAGGACAAGGACAAGGACATGGGGTGAGGTTAATAGATTGCGTGCATGGTCGATGTTCAAAATATAAGGATTTTAGTACCTACCGAGCGTGATCCTGCTCAAGCCCACAGCCCCAGAATAAAGTACTTTACTTTAATCGTTTTTGTTTGGCATGGTATGGGGCAGAAGGGATGAGCAGGCATGCTCTCACCGCGATATCCCCATTCGCACGCTCGGTATGGGGAGTGCAAATCCAAGTGGTATGAGCCACGATGGATATTGGAGACATGGTTCTTGCGGCGTGGAGGCCGCGCACAGCCCGCACCTTATATATTTTCCACCGAACTCCTAGCATACCGTTTAGAGAAGCGAATATTTTGACTCGTCCGTTCGTCGTCTCCTCTCAACACCAGAACCTCATTCCATGAAATCACGAACTTCGCCTCCAAGGCACAACTCAACTCTAATACCGGACTTCGTGAAAATCCTCCTTGTGCTCCCATCTGTTCTCCTCCTTTGATTTCCGCGTCGGGATATTCGGTGAAGCCACACCTCGTCAAGCTCCCATCCCCATCCTATCCAGGTACACCCATGCCTCCCACTTGCATTGTTCTTCGCGCAGGGTACTTTCAAGGAATATTCTGATTCGTGGCCTTATACGGATTTAGAACGTGCCAGGGGACGGCCGCCCCTGTCCTGGCGAGCCAAGCTTGCGAAGGCGTGCGAAGCCCCCAACTTTAAATCCTTCGTTCGTTCTTCGCTCCTCGCTCCTCCACATTTATAATCCCGTCGTCAGAGGGGGTGTTCGTTTGGGGGAAGCGATGCGATGCGAAGCGATTGCGATGGCTTTTCTTTTTGATAGCCTGAGGTTGGTCAAATTCGGGCTCCTAGTATTGAGTATTTGAGTCATTGGATACTTTACGAACATCCCGTCTTTCTTTACGATCGAGGCGTTTTGTCCCTTGGTACCTTGGTACCTCAGGATTGCGGGGTGCACCGCACGACATCGGCGACTCACTCAAACAATAAATCAGCGAGATAATCCCGTTCCAACACCTCCACTACAAACAAATACGCCTTGAACCAACCTGAGGTCGGCCGTAGGTCCTACTCGTAAATTAAGTAAACGCGCTCATGCAGCTCGTTGGTTGCTTCGTATAGACCAGACTTGTACATGGACCGTACACGACAGGAATCACAATCCATGAGTCGGGGTGAATGGATGCATATGGTTTGGATTAAACGTAAGGCTTTTCCGCCGTCCCTCCCGCGCGTGCAGTTGTCTGGGCTGCAGCGTATGCAGAGGCCGCGCTGGCAATGGAATCGCGACATTCAGCGACATCTCGATGTAGTAATTGCCGATCCTGGGTCCTGGGTCGTGGTCTGTAATGCATGCACGAATGAATATGTGTATTTTTCATCTTCATCTTAATTTGGATTACGCGTGCGTAAGTCCTCGAAATCTCCTCAAAATGGTCATGGTCATGGTCACTAAAATCGTCACATCCCAATTTGATTTCGCTAATCCCACTTGGCCCCCTCCCTCCTTAAATATCCCCCTTCCCCCCTAGCCGTTCTCGCTTATCGTATCCCCCGTCCTATCACCATCCCCCTCCCCCATCCCACCTTCAGCACGATCGGGACCGATGAACCGCGTGCTGACGACCACAATCATCCAACTCCCGTCTCATACATCCAAAGCATGCACGATCACGTACGCATCTTTCGTCGGGATAACTCTGTATTCCATTCCCGGGGTAAGCTGACTCACTTCGACGCCCGGAATTCGCCTTGTTGGGAACGTATATGTCGTCTTATTCTTGTGTGGGCTTCGTTGGTGAAAATAGCTAATTGGTGGTCGTACACGAACTCGTAAGCTGAGAGACGACCGAAGGGCGTAAAGCCGCTTGTTACGAAAGGAGTGTGTATGGGTGGCGGTGGAGTTCCATGGATGCATTACGTGCAGGAATTAAGGTGCCCTGGTTTGGGGGGGAGAGAGGAAGGATTAGAAAGCTTGTTTGTTTCTTGGGGTGGGGTTAGGGGAGGGGAGGTAGTGAGATGTATCTTTGCTAAGGGGGAGGTATCTTTTTTGAAACGATGTACTGGTTGTTAAGGGGGTGGTTGTACCGACAAGGTTTGCTTCGGTGTCTTTGCTCCGGGAACAGAGATGAGTAGGGGGGAAGGATTGAGAAGAGGGTGTGGTATCTGGTGGCGATAGGATCACATTAGAAGGATGAAAGAATTGTCTGAAAATAATCTCTGATTTATCACACAAGCTATCTCACACAATATGTGTAGAAACTCCTCTTTGGGATGGCCCATTTTATTCCCCATCCCCCCGAACGCCCGTAGAAAGACCCAAACACCATCGCAATGTGAGCAATGCCTAACGCAATGCTAGTGTATTTACCATAATCGCTGCAATATCGTACTTATACATATCGGAGAACAAACTCCACAATAAACTAAGAAATTTGTACACAACAGTGGTATCTCCGCCAATTCGTAGGTCTCGTGATGTGTTCGTAAATGGATTAGAATTTGAATTTCCGGTCCAATATGCTGATAGCTCGTTGATCCTCTCCTTGGATGTTGAGCTTGTCGTGTGGGATATCATTGGCCTTTGCCTTCTCTCCATTCTCTTTGGGACTCCGACTTCCGGCGCGGCTGCTATTGCTCTTATTGTCGCTCATTACGCTGACCGAGTCGGTGGCATGAACCAAGCTGGAGATTGAAGGAATCTGTTGAGCTTGCGTGGTGCCATTGCTCTTTGGCGTCTCTTTCGCGGGACTTGCACGACCGTTTGATTGGGGAGTGTTGACTTGGGAGTTCGCTTGATCCATTGGAGGAGTCGTGGTGCGAGCAATGCCATTAGATTGCGGAGGAGGTAATGATCTCGGAGGAGAATTGGTGAGTCGAGGATCAAGCATTGGGGCAGCTTGTAATGCTCGCTGTGCAAGAGCTTGTTGCTGAGCGACCAATCTTGCTTGAGCTACACGAGGACTAGGATTAGGGGCGTAGGTTGGCATTTGATTGTTCAAGCCTCGATGTTGACCCGAGGGTGGAGGAGGCAGAGAAGAATCCGAAAGAGGGGGAGGAGGTCTATCATAGACCGTTTGTTGTTGTGGATGCTGACCCATGATTGCGTTTTGTTGTTGATGTGGACTTGGGTGTTGATTTTGGTATGGAGAATTATGAGCCGATCCTTGTTGCTGGTATGGGGATTGATGGGGTGGAGGTGGTAGTGAAGATCCGTACACTGAGGCTGGATAGGGTTGACTCTGGAAAGGCGGTGTATTCATAGGAGATGGAGGCCAAGCATAATTTGGACCATTGCCGTATTGTTGAGGGCCTCGCTGATGGTGATGTTGTTGCATTTGCTGTTGATGTGCCGTATACATTTGCTGTGGTGATTGGACGTAAGGGTTATGTTGCATTGGCGTTCTGGTAACAGCTGGACCCGGAGTTTCATGAACTGTAGACTCAGGGTACATTCCCTTGACTGGAACAATGTGTCGAAGTTGTGGATCGGTAGTAGGTTGAGGAAGTTCGGGGGAATTGGGGTGCGGTCGAGAGTAATACGAGATCAAGTGTAGATGTTGACCTGTAGAGGTTGTGATACTGAAGGATTGTTTCATCAAGCCATCAGGTTTGTATCTGTATCCATCGGGACCCTCTCCATCCATATCAAGATCCTCATCACTGCCCCGTCCACTCTCTGGTGTCTTGCCCATTCGTCGTGCTGGCGGTGGTGCAAATGATCCTCCGCCCCTCTTGCCCTCCATCTCTCTGTATGTTAAGAAGCTCCCGGAAACTCTGCTTGCACTCCATGATTTTCCATCCGTCCATCTTCGCATTCCAGCCTCTCTCTCGTCCCAGACGAAGACCGATCCTGACTTTATAGATTGTCTCTCCTTCTCTGACAATCTGCGCTGCACTCGAGGAAGCAAACCCAAACGACAAGCCTCGAAGAGCTTGATCGCATCCGCAGGTGTCCGTACGTGACCGTGGTATGTGTCCATCTTGCTGTTTGCTTTCAATGGTCGTGTAGATCGAAGTCTGTCGATGGCGAAGGGAGGAGGTCGCAGTGTCCCAATTCGCGTTGGACAAGGACCTTCCTTCTAAAATTGTTTTCGTAGAATGACACTCGTATCGCCCTGTTACTTCCGGCGAGGTAACTCCTCAATATGTCGTCCCTCGTACGCAACCCCAGTAATTTCTCGGACGTCACAGAAAGCTTGCGCGCCGCAAGATCCGGATTGTTAAGTATTGGCGGCGTCGCACTCCTCTTTTCGTAAGTCCAGTCGAGATGTTGAGACGTTGTGCGGTTGATCTACTTCGCTTCAGATGATTGTTAGCTACAGATTCGTCCTACGCGTGTACCAAGGTGAATCGACGCGAAAGATGAGACAGCTGGTGACAGAAGCTTAAATAAGTGTCCAAGGGGATTCGTGTAAACTTGAATGATCTGTCATCTGCCGCAGTTATGGAAGGCTGGGCAGAATGATCTGATACGAGGCGACGATACACGAATACGTTACTTTGCAACGCCTTGCGCCAGGTGATTGCGGGTACTGAAGATCTTTTGCGTCGCATTCACCCAGACATTTTGTGTCGACAGCCGATGACGCAAGGTTTAGCGACGGTGCGATATCGAGATGAGTTTGCCCATTGTCGCGGAAGGGAGATGAGAAAGGAGTATACTAACAATAAAAATAGAGTTTCTTGGAGTTTTATGAAGTTTTCCAAGTGTAAATGGAAAAACTTTTGGTTGATGCCTATTCCCGTAGGCTATCCTTCGATGGGTTGGTATGTACGTCGAGATGCTACCAATGTTACGCACGGCTGGAAGTGTTCGAGGTGTTGAATATATTCAAGGTGAATATAAAAATGTGAGTGGATAGCAAGTGGCAGTCGTTCCAATATGTAAGATAGGATTCGACGGGGTAAGGGTACATGGACAGACGCAGATTGGAGTGAGGCGGAGGCTACTTAAGGAATATGAGGACCAACAAGATAAACTTTGTGACTAGAGCAGGATCGTTGGAGGGCGCGAGATTTAATGCTGGACCTTGTTCGAGGCTTAACCTTACAGCCTGTTGGTTGGTCTAATTTGTATTAATGCAAATACTACTATATTAGGACTAGGACTAGGTGCCAGGATCGGTCTAAACAAAGTAAATGTTGCAACGCAACCTTTCTTAGCTAAAGCTAGATATTCCTGACGGGTGGGTGTGCAAGGAATAGTAACAATAAGGCCAAGGTACTAACTAGTACAGGTCACGGTAAAAAGGCCAACCTTAGACGCGGACGAGCAAGGTTTAGCAACGGCCTGGTTGGTAGATAGTTGCGATGTATCCCTTTTGGGACGAGAGACCAACAGGACCTTTTCAAGCGGAATTGCGTAAAACCTCAACTCCTTCAGACTCACACGACTCAGCCGTGTATGTTCCTGTGGTGTACTCGTTGTACCGAATTGCTCGTACTGTACTAACAAAGTACCGCCGGATCTTTGGGGGCTTGGGGATCGTCGCGGCTCGCGATTGTGGCAATGCTGAATCTGCCGCCGGGAGGATCGAGATACCATTGGCTCCCTCGTGAACACCAGCAGAGCTGTATCTCGAAAAAGATCGGTAGATTCCTTTTCAGAGCGAGACCGAGAAGAAAGGTTGAAGATAGAGTTATTTTAGAATTTTAAACTGGATTGGGCATCTCGGTCTGAACGGGCGATGCGCTTGACCCTCAGATAGATGGACCAGATGCATAATCCTTAACCTTCTTCTTATTTGCAAGCTATAGTAAGGTACACTTGGTATATTGAATCACCCTATATTATAATTATTACTGTGAAGAGGGTTGCGTATATGAGCTTATTCCATCGCATGCAACCTGCACCTGTTCAATCACCGTAAGCCATTCCCGACATGAACATGAAGACTGGTCGAAACCCCACACATTTCTCTATTGAAGATGACTGATAATCTGATCTCTGTCAAGCCTCTCTTGCTTCACGAGGGAGCCAGTGACAATGCGGCGTGCGGAAGCGCGATTCTCAGGCTATTAAAGTGCCCGGCGCAGTCAGCTCAGCGTGCTTCAGGCCCTGGTGGTTGAAGGATTACTAGTAGACGAATCCGCAGCAGACGCGCCCGCCAAATTTGGAATATTAAAGTATTTAAAGATTACCAAGGTTCTAAATAAATATGTGTCCATTTCGAAACCAGGCACAATAAAAGCATAATTTTTAGGAATAGAAGAGGTGACCAGGGAGCGGCCGATTATGCTTCATTGTCGCATAAGTGACTGACGAGTACTGTGGAGTTTATTGAAAACTCGAAACCGATGGGCTAGATGATTCGCCATTTGACACGAATCACGGTGACTTTTATCGTCATCGAGGAGTAATCTCCACTTATCCACGACAACCTCATAAATCCAACGTCGTAGAGGAAGTGCTTGTTGCATATTCCAATGGGGTTCGTTTGATATTTAGAGGATGCTGTTCTACCGGTATGTACTACCGGTATGAAGATAAAGTATTTGCAGGTTTGCACCCCTGATCTCGGTTTCAACCTTAAGCAGATCAACCCTAAAACTGTAAAAAGATCAGACTTGAGCCGAGATATAACCCATTCTGCAGTTGGATTATCTTGAATGAGGCTGTCGGCGACGCTGGTATGACATCGGCGAGGATTGCTCTGTCAGAATGCATCGGCTGGCTTCTCACCTCATCATCCAACATCCAACAACTTTCTCCCAGAGCGGGATTATAAAGGATGAGTCGACGGTGATTACGCTATTAGGAAAATGGGTTCGAGACTACAGGATTTCTTGGTCGTTAAAAGTGGACATCAGAATTGATACACCGTCACAAACGAGGAAGCCATCAAATAGCCGGTACTACTTCTCGTACATGAATGATGATGATCCCCCTTTTTATTGGTGGCGTCGTTCAATCCAGCAAATCGATCATCAATTATCCAAAGCATGAAACAATACCGATATACAAGTTTTACATTACTGATAATCAATCAGAGATCGTGAGTTTCTCTTGAAATGCATCACGTTCTCCGAGATACTCAAAAGTACCTATACCTGACACAGCCAACACTTCCCTCACGAGCATTAACTTTTTCTGGTGGCTGCTTTGGTGGCGTTCCTCGGCAACTTAAACGAGGGACCCCCCGACTCAGGCGAAGCCGTCAAACTTAAGCATGATTTTTAACTCTGTGCAGATCGCCAGACGCCATCCCTTTCCCGTCTGGCCCCCAGCCCGTGTCACCATCATCATTGAAAGAAAAAGCAAAAAAAGAACCTTCGCAGATTCATCCAATCACCAAGTATCCACCGTCACATACATAAGCATCATGGACGCACAAGAACCAATCGTAAGGCGGAATAAACGAACAAACGATAGCTTACAATTATCGGTATGATTACTGAATGATGATTCAGAAAGGCTACGAAGACCAGGGTCGGATAGGAAAAGCTTGGTGGATAGTGGATGGTGGATGGCGTACAGACGGATAGAGAAAGCCGTTTCGGGATGCTCGGATTACAAGTTCAATAATACACACTTGCAAGCTGCAATTAACCATAAAACCCACACAATTTCAACCTTCTGCAAACGACAGCCTGGTACAAAGCTACCTATCATGGAGCGTCGTTCGTAAGAACCGGAAACCTTACTTAGATAGGGCTTCTGCGCGGATGGGAGGACTGTCGGGCAATTGGAACATTACAGTAGGAAGGCATGAGTAGGACACAAGCTAGTCAACGAAATAAGCTCGATCCTGGTTCTATCGTTGAAGATCCACCACCAAGTCCGAGCCGACAAAATGATGGGCTTGGCCCCTTAGGCCCCTTAGGCCCCTTAGGCCCCTTTGGCTCCCTTGGCATCTCCTGGTGCTTAATCTTTGACGCACCGTCGTATAACTTTAACTCTATCTCGCTCACAACCTTTACGCATCCTTGGTAGGAGCCCTGAGGACTATCCAAGTTTCTTTTTCCACATCCCCGCTACGCAAATGTCGACATTATTATGATTCAGCTTAACATGCTTCTAGATTCGTTAAAAGTTTCAAAAGAATGTGGCGGCTGAACGCCTCCCACCTTTCGGCCGCTTCGAGATCCCTTGGGTGGCATTTAGTGTTGCCGCTACTGTCAACTCAAAATTAAATGCTGGGCAGCTGTTCGTAGCGAGGCTTGAGCTGGAGCGTGAGCCTACTGTACGAGCGCCATGGTTTAATTCCAGTGTTCCAGTGGTTCAATGTTTCACATCTTCCAGTGCTCCAGCGCTCCAGGTCTCCCAGTGGTTGCTTCTTGATCCTTCACGCGGAATTAGCAGCAGACCGACCGACCGACGAGATGCATAAGCCGGCCAACGTTCTCATTGGGGGCACCATGCGAGCTACCGGTCATAAGAGCGAGCTTATTCATGGCCTTACGGTCCGCGCGCTCGCATTTGTTAGGTTTTACGACAGGCTGTGAAAGGCTACATCGCGTCCATAGAAGCCTATCTCATCCTCATATTGCAGAAGCTGACATCAGCTCTATAAATCGTATATGTTGTACTTTCCTTATCGCAGGATCGGGAGGGTAATCCGTCATCGCCATGTGTGCCTAGTACGTAGGCTCTAGGTAATAAAAAGATCCAAGCTTCGCTCTCGGTCTCGTATACAAGTAACAAGCCATGTGCTGTGGCTGGACCAGACACTCCTTTTCGCATCCTCCGCAAATCGAAATTTAAAGTTCATCGTAGCTTTTACCAAATCAGGCTGACTTGCCCGACAGCTGAATCATACAGAGTATTTCGTCAATTTTAACTCAAACCCATAATCCGTTGGTGACTGGCTGCGTGCTAGTCTTAAAATACGCCTCATCGCATGTCATTTCTTGGACCCCTCCTTTTGAGTCCTTCCAGCACATCCTCGAAGTTTTGGCGGTGTTCAGGGCGATATGTTACTTAATTATTGCTCAGCACGCCAAGGCTGTTATGGTTATTCCTCCCGTTCATAGTACCATTTGTAAATGTACTTTTTAGGGTCAGGATCGTCGAGGGATTTCCCATCTTGGTAATTCTCGCCGGTCAAGTATTGCGCCTCTATCCTACATTCAACTCGGTACCTAAGTATAGTTTATTCTCTCGCCCTTCGCATGCTTCTCTAGATTTAAAATATTCTCCTAACAATCCTCAGCGAAATCCTCCCGAGAGATAGTTTATGACTAGTCCGATTAGGGCATCGCTGTACCGTCCTATATATAAAGGATGGTTTCCATCAGCCACACTCAACTACTAGTACCCACTGCTAGTACAAATCCTACCAATCCCATCCCTTGTATCGCTCACCCAGACCAACCAATAATCTCGCTTCCTTGTTCGCTCGCTCGCGTCGTAACGTCGTAACAAGCTTAATTCGCGAGCCAACCCTATCGGGCTATCGAACGATGCATATGATTAGATATCTGGGGTTGACTTTCTCTCCAACAGGGATTGGAGAGGGAGATCCACCACGGCGACTTTCTTTGGCACCACTCCTTTTCATTCCAGCCATACCACCCATAAAGTACGGTGTAGATGACGTGGCCTCGCTTGAAATTTCTATCTTCCCTTTAGTACTCCGCAATACTTGATGCAGGGCTGATATTCGGCTTTTGCGGAGCGTTCATGATATGGTCCGATAGTCGAAGTACCTATATGCATTGGGCTGGATACCTGTTGGATCCTCAGGCTGCTCCCGCCGACCATAACCTCGTGCTGTCCCGGCTCATAATTTCGGGAAACAACACCAGAAGAAGGAACTGCCGAATCCTTCTCAAATGCCCTTCGCCTCCGCCTCCGCCTCCTCCTCCCAATCCATACCACACGGCCAAAGCCAGCTTAAAAAGCCATATCTGTCCGCAACCCACGTGCCTCCCACGTGATTATCCGCTCAGCCTCCTTTTCCCGCGCAACACCGTCCGATTGGTCCCCTCGCAGGCATCTAACGCGCAAATCTAAGCGCTTCGCCTCCTGCGCCTCGCAACCCGAGTCTGATCCTGCTCAAGCTCAAATGAGATATTCCAAATCAACGCCTCCCACGGTCTTATCCCAGCACGTCTCGATATATTAAGAATCTGATCCTCAGGAACGTGCGTATGCATAAATAACTTATTCCCGGAATGGCTGGCGGGTGGGTAGGGCTTAGAGCGCCAGGATGAGGATGAGGATGAGGAGGATCGCGCTTGTACCTGCTGTGCCCGATCTTTAACGGGCGAGTGCTGTCATGCACTGCGTTCTCTGGCGGCTTGCGTGTAGCTGAGCCGCGATCTCGATCTCGCTCTCGCTTTCGCTGCCGCTGTTTGTTGCGGGCGCGGTTCGCGGGCTCTTCGCCGTGGGGTAAATGAATACGACGCGGCGTGTATGGTTGGTTGATCTTTTTCGCTGTGCTGTGCTGTGTGGGAAGGTGAGATCAGCGTCTGGCCTAGATTAAAACCTCGTTCCTTGTTTGTCTGTTCTTTCTTAGGATCAAGGTATTTTTGTACAGGCGTTTAGTCCGGTTTCTAGATGTATTCTTAGACAGTCGGGATACCTGGTCTTGTCTAGGAATCAGGGAAGCAGCCTGCGCTCTAAATGAATCTTTTTGCACGGTGATGATTTGCCATTTCTGGAAAAGGTAGGAAATTTTATTATTTTATTCGAGCTTACTATTTCGTTTGTTGCATTATTATTAGGGAGAGCTATCCTTAATAATTACACTTTGCCTCAAATTATCACAGTTGCCTTTTACTTACATTAGATTATGTCATTTCTAGGCATTTATTGCATTGAAGTTGGGAGCAGCCTAGGAGTCAAAAATCTAGGCTATTGGTAAGCCTTGAGACGGCCTGGCTCTTCTTCCACCCAGAAGAATAGACTTAGTTCCATGTCATGAAACCCGCGCAGCCCCTCCAATCTGCAAAACCGAATAGTAGCAATTACACTCTCAAGACGGCGTTCGGTTTGCGTGTAAAGTTCATTCCTCTATAGACATCAACAGCTCAAGTTTAGTCTTCAATGTATGCGGTCCTAGGCTCTTGCTTCTATGCTCATAGCAATCATTGCCATCAAGATGGACATCATTGTCCTTATTTTATTTCGGTAATGTGGGTTGCCTCTCAGTTATTGTAGCTGTGTTCTATTCTCTGCTTTGGGTTTGCTTTGCAGCCTCTGCTTATCCATATAGGTACTGTCCGAAAAAAATCCCCCAACATCAACACCAAGTACCCCGAGAACCTTCCGAGCTTTCTTGAAAACCTCAATTGCTACCGGCGACCTCGATCACATCCTCGCGAGACAGTGTGCTGCATGCATGCATTCGAATACATCGACGGTATCTTACCATCCGTCTGCAGCTACCTCGTCACCACCATCATACGGCCTACCGCTTCCTTCCTATTCTTCGATCCCCACCCCAATTCATCGACCTCAATCCTTATGCAACATCCTCGACGCAATGCCATTCTGCATATAAACCCCCTCTGTTCCTACCTTACACCATAGGACAATCCCAAGCAAGCTTGACTTGCCCCATAAAGCATCGATATTGTCTTTGATTCAAACAATGAGAAGATCTGGCTTCTTTCCCCCATACCTAAAGCTTGAAAAGAATTTCAAACCATCCACGCCAACAACTTCATGTTCTTTTAGAGGAGAAGCCGTCTCAGTAGTTTAATGGGCAGCTAAACGCAGTCTAGAGCCTTGCCCAGTTCCACCCCTTTCCAATGTACCCTGAAATTCGTCCATTTCCCCCTTCTTCCACGTCCAAGTACCTTTAGTAAAGAGCTGCCATGTCACCTAGAATGGGATCCACCACCCTATTGGCACCTTACTTTCGCTCGATGGCTTGAACCCACGAATCGGGTCCCAATACTATTTCACCAGCCTGTCTCTTACTGCATTAGCGTTACGACATGTTTTCTTCGAGGGTGAGACCACAAGGTGAGTTTGTTACTCATAAAATCCATATTAGATACAATTGCGTAGGCGATAGCGCCAACAATAACGGCAGCTACGATGAAGGGAACCTTGGTTGACTTGTCTTGGATATGGGGGATTGCCTATAGTTGCTTCGTTATTAGTAAAGCAGCATGTAACGCTACCGCGCAGAATGCAAGTGGCAGATAGAAGATGCTGATGTAGGTGAGCAGCTTTACATTCTGTCCTAATCGGGTGGATGTCCTGCTTTCAACTAGAGTGCTTGTATTGAAGAGCTACAGGTGAATAATATATCAATGATCCGTACTGTTATTCAGAACGCCAAGCTTTGCATAAAGGTGAGGTAGAACCAACTCAATCCGTCGCACAACGTCTTGACGGTTTCGAGCTTTTTCCTCAATTGTATCTGCATATTCTCCTGTTGATCTCGTTCTTTTTGTGCTTCTTTGCGAGTTTTTCAAATGCTTAGACTCTCTTCCTAATCTTGGCATCATTCTCAATAGAAAGATATAGAGACTTTGTCAGATAAGCAGCATCTAACAAGTCGGAAAGGTCTGCCTTATCAAGTATTGGTTTGAGACGCTCCTCGGGGTATAAATCCCACTATTTGATATTATCAATGATACTGACGTCGAGCTCTCCCAAACAGCCAATTACCCAGAAGTATTTCCTCGATCAGGTGAAGTTTTCATCATCGAGAAAGGAGCTTCGCGTACGCCTCAGGCTCCATGAAATCCTTCACTATTAGCTTGTCAAAATAATCATCCAACGATGCCCAGCAGGTGACAACTTCTGACAGTTCGAGAGTTATAAGGAATAATTCTACTTCTGCTCTTGTTCCACAGCCAATTGTCTCCCTTAACAAACCTGCACTCGGGAAAATCGCGTCCTTCAGAGGAGGATCCCTCAAGAGCAAGTAACAGAACGGTATAAAATGGCGAAAGAGAATCAAGCCTATCATTAAAGTCGCCAGTTGAGGTAACGTAGGTCTAATAAGTTAGTAACGTAGTACGTACGCTGTTTCCCCATACGTGGAAATCTAACACTGAATGCGTAAGGTTTCTGCACTTAAAGTACCCGTTGTTCGAGCACATTCATTCAACACCTCTCCAGTCTTCCACCACATTCTTTCGAGGTTTCGCGTCCCCTTCCGCGTTAATAATTTCATAGTAGACAAATTGAACCCCCCCTAGACTCGATCTCGGGATTTACGAATCCGCTACTCGGCAGCCTCACGCAAAGACAATGCTCTTGGACCAAAGCTTGGGCTTGAGCGTGCGAGATATTGAAAATGGAGGGTTCTTCTTGTGCAAAATAGGAACACGGACGTCTCTCGTCACATTTATAGATGCTATTAGAGGGTATTGATCGTAGGCCATGACAAAGTCTGTAGATTCTAGTCATTAGCATCAAGAAGGATCGTTGCCACTTTATATTTACTGACGCATTTCGACATCAAGGGGCATAAAGGTCGTTCGAGGAATGATTCTTGTTGTCCTGAACTAGAGGAGCAAATATTCGGTCGCCATTCCTAACCTCAAACTACGTTTCCTCCTATTTGCTGCTATTTCTCGTCAACTTTGCACAATATAAAAGCTAGGTATTTGTGAAAAGGAAATTTGGACTTTGAATTGTGAAGCAATGGAAGTTGTATACATGGAGAAAGGCAGAGTGGTGAGAGGAGAAGTGGATCTTGAGCTTGTTTGAATTGCGTTCTCGTGTAATGGTGAGGAATATAATGTCTCTGATCTGTGTTTGTACGAGGGAATTTGGCTGTGGCAAGTGACTTCTGCTGAGCAAAGCCTGTCGGATATAGTTGCATACTGCTCAATTCACTCTGACAACTAAGAAGGAAGAGCAAGAACGCCTTGTTCTTTACACGCAAAATATTCAGAAATATCTGGAAAACTTGGAAATGCTGGCTGAAACTGACTAATCCTATGGTATAAAAGACCATGCTTGAGCCAACACAAAATGTCATTGAAGTTCACAATGTTCCTCTAGAGACACATCACATCATGAAAAGGCGTCCGAATTAGAAATGTATACTTAGTTCTTGCCACTTATTTGGTGTGTTCATACTTCTGTTGTTGAAAATAATAGGTAGTAACTTACGAACGAGAAGCAAAAATACATGGGAATGGCCACAATAAAGGTTCCAACAACTATTGACATGTGATCATAAGATATGAAGGCTAAGCATCTTGTTCTAATACATGGGAGGAGTTGACACAAGAAAATGTATTTGGAGCGGTGAGAAACCTTGCTACCCAGCATGAGAATAGGCTCCTGTGTAATCTATGGTGGTAACAATTGTGGGAAGTGAGGATAGGAAAGGATTATGAGCTGGCATTTATATAAAGAGGTGCAGGGGTGAGTCTTTGGTCCACAAGATGTTCGGTGGAGCAATTGTGAAAAAGGCTGTATTGCGAATAATCTATCGTTTACTTGGACAAGAGAAAAGGAGCTGGACCCTGAGAGAGGCTTACACGCTGCAACATTTATTTCAAAAGCACGAACTTTTGAAGGATCAGTAAGATCTGTCAATTTTGGTAGCCTTCTGGGCGTTGTGCGACATAAAATACCGTATTCACTGCCACTGATGCTATACTGACCTATTTTCCCTCGAATTCAAGTCACAGTATACGCGGACTTAAGACATCTAGGAAAAGTATTATGTATAGCCTCTTTCCTATTTAATTTGGGTTGTGGAAGCATCCCTGTGACTCGTTTGTCTCACATACGTGTCCAGCTCAACGCCACAAAAGCCTTTTTGACCAAAATAGCTTAAACTTGGACTCTGCGTAAGGAGCAAGAAAACATCGCGAATTATTCTGTATTACACGTTGAAGTCATGGCAAATGGAAAAATCTCACGATGATGTCGCTTACTACGTCCCTTTCTTCAACCCTACTCGCCCTACTTTGGTTCGCGAGCCTCTCCGCCTCGGAGCAAACCGCAATCATCACTGAACTCCCTGCTTACTCTTCCATTCCCCCGTGCGCCGCAAGCATAGTTAGCAGCGCCGCGCTCCAGTTTTCCAACCTTTGGTGCAGCCCGACAACTGCACCTATCGCACTCGCGAGCTGCATATGCCTCACTGCTCTTAGCTCCGCCGCTGTGTCTGACGAGATTTTGGATGGTCTAGATTCCTGCACACCCACTGCATCGTCCGAGTTGAGTGCAGCCTTGAGCGTCTTTACAACCTATTGTATAGCCGCTAGTCAAAATGGTATCGAGAGCACTGCACCAGCAACAGCCGCAGGGTCACATACAGATACTCCTAGCACGGCCTCTTCTATCCTATCGATAACCTCAAGTTCCACCTCCACCCCTACTATTTCTCCAAGTAGTGGGTCTTTTATCTCGACTCCTAATATCATTTCGAGTCTCAGCTTGACGTCGAGTCCCAGCTTGACGTCGAGTCCCAGCTTGACGTCGAGTCCGACTCCGACTTCTGGGACGCCCTCTCCAAGCTCGTCTGGCCCACAAGTCAACCCTATTATTGCAGCATATATTGTGCCAATCGGAGTCGCCGTCCTCACAATAATCGTAATGGTAATAATTTGGCTATGGAAGCCAGAAGAGGCGAGAGCATTTCTGAGAAACTGTTGTGGTTCTCGTCGTCGGACTAGTAATGGAAATCATACAAACGGAATTGCGCTTCGTAATTTGAGTCGAAGAGCGCAACCTACACCATGAATTTTGTAGTTTATGGGGGAAATGATAGAAAGGCTTGATTTGGATGTAATGGAGGTAGTTTAACAGCGAATTAGTTAGTGGCGTTGGGGTTTCAGGGACTTTCGTCATCGATCAGTGTCTTCAGGATACCCAATGTACCGGCTGATTTTGATACCCTAACTGACATGGTTGATCTGGTCCAGGCCATGTGATATTAATGCACTTCTCTTACTCATAGTCTTTAGTGCAAACTCACCTCGCACCTCTTTAGATCGGCTAGATAAGTGCAGGTGAGGCGGGGGAAGCAAGAGTCGATAAATGCCATTGATCCCCAAGCTACTTTCAAACCCCCACCCCCCATTCCATGTGATTCTTCTAAAAGGACTCCAAAGCGCACAAGGATACAACCACGCCATGAGCGCAGCCAAAACGCCGGTAGCAGAGACTCCAATCCCTGCCTTCGTGAGACCACCGCCAGTGAAGCGCTTGTTTGAGTATTTCCTTGTCCACAATTGATGATCCCCGAGTTATTCGAACTTTGACAGAGAGCGGAGTTCCCTCCTGCTGTGTTGGTTGAAGAGGCACTGGTTCTGCTCAGGGTAGCCGTTGTGGTTGGGGTGGATGTACCCAAAACTTCAAGAAAAATCATCAGCTCCAGTCTCAATAAAATTATAACAAGGCAGGAAATACAGGACAATCTTGAAAGAGTACATATGATTTCGTGAGACTGTATTTTCCACTTGATTAGTAGTAGCAATAGCATTTTCTGAGACCCCCGTTACAATAGTTGGTATATACTGCAATTGCTGCACTGATATCAATAGCATTCACATTCTGGCAACTGCTGGTCACGCAGACTGAAACGTCACTCGTACCCAAAGACAAGTTATTAGATTGGCAGATGCATTCGTTTTCGGTGGGATAGGTGCAGTCGAGGAAGTAGTCGATGCTGCCTGTCCATTCTGCTTGTAGACAACCTTGCTGGCAACTATTGAGAACTTTGAATCATGATGCGCTATTAATGGTAGCGGTGCTGGGGAGAGTGGAAGCCTGGCCTTGAGAGTATTTGATGGATGAGAATATGAGAATTTGGAGGAGGACTGCGAAGTTGGGAAGGATGGGACTGAGTATCGCATCTTGCTTCGTGAAAAATGTTTCCCATGTCTTGCGCCTCCATCGATACCAAGAGCTACTCAGCTCAAAGACCTGTGACAGAATCTTTCAACCCATATTTTAGAGATTCATTGCTCACCTGAACCTACTCAGCCCGCGAAGCTTCCAAACTAATCGAGGTGATATCAAAACGGCCTACTATGAGTGACTTTATTTTGTTTTAAAGCTCGTCAAGACATTCGTCAGGGGCGCCACAACTTTCGATATTTTTCTCAGCTGAAGCCAATAGGGACATTCATCCCACGCGGAGCATGCAATCAACACAAGAAAGGAACAAAAGCAATTGACTCATGACAGTTTCTAAAGAATCATAGGCCAGGCAGTTAGCCACTAGGCCACTATGAGCAGTGGGCCGTAATGAGTAGGTTCTGTTCATGTGAGAAAGTACGTGTGGGAAAAGGATGATGGCAGGTTTCAAAAGGAACTATCCTGTGGCGTGCTATGCAAATCCCCATTGGTTCGCTTTCCAATCATTTCTCCTATCTCGTTTCCCCGGCGATCGGCTCCCTTGGCCCCCAGACTCATAATATCCACCTTGTCGACTAATTTGGCTATAGGCTAGTATTGATTTCCCTGATACGAGAATAAGGTCCATACGATCAAATTGTATTGGTTGCAAACTCCAATTGTCCCTCATCATCCAATACTCGCTCTCAAGCATCTCTGCGGCGAAGGCCCAGGATTCTGGGTGAGCCTCGGCATCAGTTCACGATCTCTTGTCAACGGAAGACCTTTGACATATGATGTTGATATAACGTCGTGAAAATGGCGGGGTTTATAGGCAGCAACGAATTTCACTTGCGGTCCTCGGAGGAACTGCATTTTCCGATGCAGAAGATAAAATAGCTGGACTACTTCAAGAAGCTATAATCCTGAAGAGACCTACTGGCAATTACTTTGTGGGAACTTCAAGCTCTCAAACACTCCCAGAACTTTATACTCTCCTAGGAATCTGTCTTCGATAATCACTTCCCCCCTCCAAATCCTCCACTACCCTGAGTTAAAATCAAAATGCCAGACAAAACACCCTACTCCTTCCGAAATTACAAAGTTCTATCAAATAAGATCTACCTCCTGGAGCCCCTCCCTCATGAGCTCTCCAAACAACAAACGACTACATCCCCCACCACAATCATCATCTTCGCCTGGGGGGATGGTCACCCAAAACACGTCGCCAAATACGCTGACGGCTACCGGGCCCTCTATCCCACCTCCCGCATCATCGTTGTCCTATGCACACTCATGGAATCCATGCTTCAATCTATCTCTGCCCACTCAAAATCCATGCAGCCGGTCGTAGAAGCAGTTTTCCCGTCTTTGAAAACCAACACAACCCCAAATACAGACGAAAACCGCATCCTAGTCCAAATAATGTCCAACTCTGGCGCCGTAAGTTTCATCGCCACGATCCTAGCATACAAAGCTATGCGCCAAGAAAAGGGTATGGGTGAAGATCTTCCGGAGATGTTCCCTCATACGCTACTAGTATGTGATTCCACGCCCGGCGGGCTCCATTTCTGGCCCAATATTTCCCGATGGTCAAAAGCATTATCACTAGCAACCCCGATCTGGGTTCCTATCCCTGTCATCCTGGTACGAGCGCTGTGGAGCATCTTCCTGATCGCCGTCCAGGGAGTGTCTTGGTTTACAGGCTGGCATAAAACTCAGATTGGTAGGACACTGGCTGAAGGGATTAAAGATCCGGAATTGATGAGTACCAAGGCGAAGAGATTGTATTTGTATTCGAAGGGGGATGAGTTGGTTAGGTGGGAGGATGTGGAGGAGCATGTTGCTGTTGCGAGGGAGAGAGGATATGACTGTGAGATGGAAAGGTTTGAGAAGAGTGAACATGTGGGGCATATGAGGATGTATGGGGAGATGTATTGGGGTGCTATTGCCAAGGCTTGGGAGGATGCTGTTGGAGAGAATTAGATGGAGTGAATACACTGATCTTACATAATGAATCTTCTTGTCATTTAAAAGGAATGCTTCCTAAAGATGTAAAAAAACTGAAGATTGATTAATGGAAATGGGAAGATGAACATCTGTTCTTTGGCTGCAGAGTCCAGCTATTTTGGATCGAAGGAGTGAATGGAACTTCCTGACAAGGATCACATAACAAGTTTTATGGTCTTTGAATGATTTGTTACCCAACGGGATATAAGTTACAACACAAGCACAAAAGAAGAGCAAGTCAGAACCTCAACAGCAACAGTCCCAATGTCAGCAAATATTATCCCACCTATAGTGCGAGCATTGAAAACGCATGTGTATCTACACGTAATTCCTATTTGACACACAACCAACAATTATTAAACACCTGCTATCTTTCCAAGTTGAACAAGGCATACCGCAGCCATATCTTGCCGGTAAAATCAATCCCAAAGTCCCACTCATGGCACGTTGCATTGTCCTTCCAGAAGCATTGCTTTTGCAAAAAGAAAGTTGACTAACATGCTAGAAGGCCTTCTCTACTTAATCCTACACTGCCCAATATGAGTAAATTTGATTCTATGATGGCATTTGCTCATACAGCATATGGTTTTCTGCAAATGTGAAACTATTTTGTCAGAGTGAATCAGAGCTGGAGGTATTTGAAAAGAGAGAGACGAGAAATTCACCTCCATTCATTTACATCCATATTTCTTGGAAGTTGAGTATAAAATTAATCTCAGTCCATATGAAACTTACCAACAAACCATTCTTCCAATCCATCTTACACAAAGGATGCTCACATACTTTACTTTACTGTGGCAAGCCTTAGTTATTGACGTTAATTGTGTTTTCCTGGACATATGAGGAAATTATCTTTGAGAATAAGGGGGTTGGATTTTGGAGATTGATGATACCGTTGTCATTGAGAAAACAGTTGTGAAACTCTTAATAATTTTCAGGGATTTGCTTACAGCTAGTTTGGCTGTGGATGTCTAGGAACAAGGTATTAAGAGTGAGGATTGGATTTGGAGATCGAGGAAAGGAGGTTGGCATTCAGATGGCAGTTTTCATTTCAAGGGTTGGATGTCTAGAGATGTAGCAGGTAGGTACCTCAATCAAGAAAGCCAAAATAAATCAACATTAGCGGCAGATTAGCAGCCTTCAATGTCATCCCAAATAAATCCAGGCGATTCGGAGCAAGTCCACTTTCACCACTCTTTGTAAGAGAAAAGTAAAATGTACAAGATCATTCAGCTTAACATAGATACTAGCAACCACCCAACCACCTAAGGAATAAATCACAAAAAGCAAAGGGACGGGATTCATGCAAAGCAATTTATTAACCTATCATACAAACGCCCCCACCCCAACCAGAAATCCAGGTGGCAATATAGCCAACGGATATCCCTTTGAAAAACTACAGACCCGCCCGCCCGCAAGGCAAATGCACATTATTCAGACATTATCATAAAGCCATTTTCCATTCTCATTGCCTGGATTAGAATCGCAGAAGCAAGCAAGCGACTCTTAGACCCTCCTGACCCAACGAAAAGAAAGGCGAACATAGGAAAAATATGCTGTATGGTCAAGTTTCAATCTAGCCGAGAAGGCCAACGATGAAACAGGATCAGAAGCGTTGGGGGGCAACTTAGTGGATATGTGCGTTCAAACGACACATTCCCGTAGCGCAGGAGTTGTCAAACCAACCTAAGCGCAAGTCGTCCATCCACCAGATCTTGGGCTGCGAGGCGACAGTAACATTGATGCGAACACCTGTCATGTTGCTGAATACGGGATCCAACTGAATCGGGGTAAGTGCGCAGTTCTTGAGCGAAGGGCAGGCAGCGATGGAGTAATCTTCCTTGGCGATAACAGTTTCATTCCCGGTAGCAGCATCAGTGCGGTAGCCAACAAAAGTGAAATCGCAGGCCGGACCCTTAGAGTCGCAGCCGAAGGAGGCACCGTACATATTGAAGAGGAAACAGCCCGTGAGACCGAAGTCGCCGTCGGAGATTTGGCCGGAGTAGCCGCCTTCGATGGTGTTAGGTCCAGCGTGGGGGTTGGAGCCGTTCATGTTAAAGTTGGGGATGAACTCAAGCAATAAGGGCTTGGAGGGGGGGAGATATGGGTCTGTGGGGGGTGGGACCACGGTGAAGCCGTCGGAGAAGTCGAATTGGTGGTATGGGTTGAAGACCGGTAGGGGTTGAACGGTGTTTGGATTCTGGGTGCCGACTTGCAAGGGTGGGATATCGTCGAACTGGGAAGTTAGCATTATTTGATTGTTCGATTTTTCCGGGTACACGTACATTTAGGGTAAAATCACCAACTTCGCCACAGGAGGTCGGGGTTGCTGACGTTGATGAGGTCGAGGTAGCATTACGAGTCGAGATCACCAAGGTAGAGGACACAGTTGTGTTATACGCAGATGACACAATGGGAACACTCGAGGTATGCGAAGCTGGGGTCTCAGTGCAGCTGGTGGTGAAGCCTGTGATTGGAGGATAAGACGAACCAGAAGTGGCAACAGTTGTAACATTCGCGAATTTTGAAGTGTTAATGGAGGTGCCAGAGTCCGTTGAAGTTGTCGACGAAGCGGTAATCTCAGGAACAGTAATATTCGTAGAAACTGGAATTGAGGAGACCGAGAAGGAGTAATGACTATGTGTAAAAACACCTCCCATAGAGCTGGTGACAGATTCCGTATCTGAGGCCGAAACATTGACCGACGTTGAAGTGCCGACAGACTTGCTTGTGGCACCCGCAGCAGTCAATAAAGAGGTTGTATCAGGACGGGTGACATTAACAGAGACAGAAGTTGCGGGAACCGAGGAAGAATAATCAGTATGCGCAATAACGCCTGCAACAGAGCTCGTAGCAGACTGTGTAGCTGAAGTCGAAGAATTGACGAAGGGTGAAAAGATTGAAGCATAAACGTAAGAGCTCTCAATATACGATGTTGAGGTAGATGAGCCACCCCATGAAACAGTTTGGCCATTGATCACTGCAGTTGTCCAAGAGCTTTCGACTGTCGAGGTCGTACTTGAAGGATAGGAGGTGATATCATCATAAAAGCCAGAGTGTGCAGCTAGGCTGGACAATGAGATGGTGGAGTGGCTAATCTGATAGATATCAAAAGTAGAGAAGTCAGTGACTAAGGTGAGATCGGTAGTGGTTGATGCAGGGAAATCTGTAAACATATTAGTATGACAATGGAGGTTGAGGAGCTCAGGTGTTTGGGCCACAACGTTCGATTCATCCAAGGACGTTGTTGAGACGTGAGCTCGGGTCTCGGAAGGTTAGGGGCAGAATACTTACTGTTGGTCACCAATGTGGCCTCTATGGTGTTGATTGCCGAAACGCCATTTGCCGTCGATGTGTAGACCTCGGACGCACTTTGAGCCATAGGGGTGTTGACTGAGACAGCTGTGCCGAGGGCACCAGGAGAAACGCCATTTGCCGTAGAAGTTGCATTCCATCCCCCAGACGCAAGTCCGGTGTATAAAGAGGCAGTCGGAGCAGAAGAATTTGTCAACTTTGTTGGACCAATCAAGGTCTCTGTGAAGGTAACCTGAATGGTGGGAGTAACCGTAGTGTGAAGTGTCAAAGTGCTTGGCGCACTTGATGCAGGCGCGGTCTCCACTGGAACAACGGTAATAGCGCTAGTAACAACCACGTAAGACTCAGTTGAGACAGGAGTCTGACCATTCAACCAGTAGGTCGTACCATTCTCCACGATGAAGTTAAGCAATCCATTGGAAGCAGCGGTCTCACTGAACGTGATAGAGGCGCCTTCTGGAGTTGCGGTAAGGGAGATCTGGACCGGGTGTGAGTAAATTTTTCATCAGTGAATAAACATTTATTTACCTGGGTGAGGGTAACCACAGACGTCTGGGTGATGGTAGCATCGTAGGAGACACCGGAGGTAATTGTATCGGATGAGATTGAACTTTGTGCAGCGATGACATCGGTACCAGAAGCGAAGAGGGAAACCGTGCTATGGAGAGTTTCGACACGCGTAACAGTTGTAGTTGGGACTTCAGAGTTGGAGGCGAGCGTTACGTAGACCGTAGAGGGAGCTGCTGGAATGGTCACGAAGACGGTGGTGGAGCTGACCTCAGGGCAAGTATCTGGTGAACCACCACTCGAAGAAGTCAGCACTTGTTGCACAAGAGAGCGCGGATAGGTCTTACTAGGAAAGCTGGGGAGCAGAAGATACAAGGGCCGCAAAGCCGAGAACGCCTGTGAAGGCATTCAAGATCGAGGCGCGCATCTTGTTTGCCCGGAACGCAGATATTGTGCGGAAGTAGTCGTAGATTAGAATGTATCAACGAAAGAGATACGAGGAAAGGGTGTCAAACGAATGTGAAGGAGGACGAAAAGTCGATTGTTGTTTGGAAGTAAGTCGGACAAGAAAGTTTGTTGTTGAGGTTGGAGAAGAAAGGGGTTGGGAAAATCGGAGGTCTAAATAAATACCAAAATGCGCTAAGTGATGCGTTTGCGTAAACAAACGGTGAAGTATTTTTATGCCTGGGGCTAAGCTACGGTAAATTTTAATATATTCACCTGATTCTTATTCCTTTGCGCAAGGCAAGGCAATGAGGATTTGTTTTTCGGGTTCCTTTATCAATAGGATGGTACATGCTCTATGTCCTATACTTCGATCAGTAATTTCGAGGACGGATGCCTTTGTGTCACGGATACAATGGTACGTTTGCTATATCTGATCCCAAGAGAATATTCTTAGGTGGTAGCGACTGCACTCATCCACCCTTCAACGGAAGGATGCAGGCACACACAGTAGCTTACCGCCTGGTACGTGTTTCGGGGAACTGTATCCTAGCATGCTGAGAAGTGTCTAAAGTCTGCAGCTAACTTACTGCAGCTGGATCTCGGAGACTTGTCTGGATATTCTTATAACTGATCTTCAGCAAACAAGCAGATGTGGAGGTGCAAACAGAGCAGAAGGCTCAGAGTAACACTCAATGAGAAAGCACTGGGAGAACGTTTATGATAGAATGCGGGCGGGATTTGTACAATGGCATAACAGAGTGTTCGAGAGCTGATATAAAACTTCAGAGACGATGCAGTACCTCTAATCGAGACGTGGCAGGTGGTCAGGGAGACCTCTAAAACTTGGCTATGGAAACACTCGAGGGACGTCCTTTGCAGGTCAAATAATAGAACAGTAGGGAATAGCAACTGATTTTCAGATTCCCAAAGATGCCTTGTCCTTGAACAATCGACTTTCTTGCGATTTAATGTCGTTGTCAGCCGTTGGAAACTCTGCCTGGAGGCCGAGGCACCTTAGCATGGCCAGTGCGTCATCCCGCCGCGCCTTCTGGTTCCTGGATTGTCAAGACATCAACGTCGCATTTGCAGCATCAATGAGCCTCATGGACAAGAATTGACTTTGAATCAAGCCAATATGCCAGATCCACGTCTCGATATTGCTCTGCGGCCCATCAAGTCCGTCGTCGCCGCATCCTTCCTCTACCCTTTCAAAGGTATCTACTATTTCCTCGCCCACCCCGCCTATTATCCCCTCTTCGGTCGGCGCCTGATCCCGTTGACGATTATCTCAATCGTGATCCTCACCTTACTATTCGTATTTACGTATCTTCCACAAGTCGCCTTCCTTGCGATCTTTCATGGACATCTTGCGTGGTTCAACGCCGCTTTCTTGGTCCTCGGAGAAGGGCAGGTGATAATCGCGCTGTTATTCGAAGCTTTACTGGTTGACGAAACCCTAGTCAACGTTTTCGATGTAAGTCTATACCCTCGCATCTGTCAGTTTGGTAGCTAATTTTTGTACAGGCAACGCTCATCAACGAAGGACAAATCGACCTCGTATCCCCCCAACGAATCCTCTTGCCCGACGCCCCAAACTCGGTCAAAATGCTTGGAAAACCTACGTCCACAGCAGTCTACAGTCCCTTCTCATTCCGCCAAATTGCAGAATTTATCTTCTTCCTACCACTCAATCTGATACCTTTGGTTGGCACACCTGCGTTTTTGGTCATTACGGGTGCGAGAGCGGGGCCGTTGCATCATTACCGGTACTTTAAATTGAGAGGGCTGATGAAGAAGGAGAAGAATGCAGAGATCAGAAGTCGTAGGTGGAAATATACATGGTATGTTAGAGCGTTTAGCTTCTCGGGAGGGAAGGTGCTGACAGAAATTGCTATGTAGGTTCGGAACGATTGCTTTACTACTCCAATTGGTGCCCGTTTTATCGATGTTCTTTCTCCTCACGTCGGCAGCTGGATCAGCGCTTTGGGTTATAAAATTGGAAGAGCAGAAGAGATTAGTGGCGGCGGCTCCATCTGTAGGAGTTGACGAGGAGGCTCCGCCAGCGTATACAGATGATCCAATATAATACACGAGACATAATTTTCAGCCCCTTTCGGTTATTGCAAAGAGATACCATTCCTAAATTGCTTACGGGCAATACGAAACGTATGGCTACCAAGTGGTCGTCCACCGCGAGGTTTCTGTTATGCTCCTTCAACCAATTCTCCGATAGTCAGGGCGCGAACTAGTCGGATAACACCACTTCAGTTCCTCCTAGGCCTACTAAGTCCTATTTTCTTAGTATGAGGAGAGTATCGCAGTGCTCACCCAGCGATTAGTGTAAGTAAACTTTATTCGGCTTCTGCTTGGCTGCGCCGTATGTATGCATATCGGTCAGTGATGCAAGCCCTGTATTTGCATATGGGGTTCCTACATTTCCACGTAGGTTAAGCGCCGGGTGCTCAAAGTGCAGGCCTGTGTAGGCTACCTTATAGGCTATAGAAACCGGATTATAACCCGTTTTTAATCAATATATTCCTTTTCTAGAAGGCTTCCACCAACCCCCAGACCCCCAGCAAACCCTAACTTACCCTAACCACTAACCCTAACCTTTGCTACTACGACAGCTTATATAAGTATATAAAATTAAATTAGAATTGATTAAAAATTGGTTATAATCCGGTTTCTATAGCCTATAAGATAGCCTACACAGGCCTACACTTTGAGCACCCGGCGCTTAACCTACGTGGAAATGTAGAAACCCTTTGCATATGCACTGCCGCCAAACTAGAAGGCTACCAATCGCAGTTCTCTACGTTACATGAGACAAGGTCTTGTTTCAACTCAGCCTCATCTTCATGGGCGCATATTAATTACATTAATTACTGCCATAATTTACTTCGACATCGAGACCGAACGCACTCTTTTCAAAATGGATAGTTTGTCTCCTAGCGGCCATAGCGTCGATATTTCTGATTCAACCGCAACATTGTCGGAACAAACTCATCGACTTGAGAAGGCCACAGAGACAACACCACAAGATGATCCCAGCCAAACATCCAACGAGAGAGTCTCAGCTCCAGGCCCAACGAAATCATCAACCTGGAAGCCTTTCAATGTCTTCTTCAAAACAGTTGGTCTATCCATCTTGAACTTCGAGTGGTTCAGATCGTTCAAACATGTCGATAAAGAAGAGAAAAAGATCGTAATTGACCAATCCCGCAAACTCGCAGCAATTCGCTGCCTAATCCACATCCTTCCAATTACCGCAATCGTGACTCTTATTTCCCTCAACACCAAAGGCTATTTTATTGGCAAAGATCTCCAAGGCTCGAGCCATGCCACACAAGATTCCGTGGATATCCTCGCACTCCAAGTAACGTCCAAATTG
>Ga0182030_10003840_pt1 | contig 32073 bp, 29 predicted proteins | sample 812S3MmetaG_FD_121299 | JGI IMG/M metagenome (GOLD analysis project Ga0182030, IMG submission 121299) | Permafrost microbial communities from Stordalen Mire, Sweden - 812S3M metaG (Illumina Assembly) | ecosystem: Environmental > Terrestrial > Soil > Wetlands > Permafrost | place: Sweden... | reverse complement strand
CGCGGAGCTGGCGTTCACGGAGCTGGGGTTCGGTTCGGCGCCGCTCGGCAATCTGTACCGGCCGATGACCGAGAAGGAGGCCCGGGCGACGCTCGACATGGCCTGGGCGGAAGGATGCCGCTACTACGACACCGCGCCGCTCTATGGCCTCGGCCTGTCGGAGACGCGGCTCAACGGCTTCCTGCGCGCCAAGCCGCGCGACTCCTACATCCTCTCGACCAAGGTCGGGCGCCTGCTGCAACTCTGCCCGCCGGCGGAGAAGACGCGGCCGAACGCCTTCTTCGAGACGCCTTCGCGCAAGGAGGTGTTCGACTATTCGCGCGACGGCGTCCTGCGCAGCCTCGAATTCTCGCTGGAGCGGCTCGGCCTCGACCATATCGACGTCGTCTATGCGCATGATGTCGACATCTTCACCCACGGCACGCCAGAGGCGGCCGACGCGCGCATCGCTGAGTTCATGAGCGGCGGCTATCGCGCGCTGCTGGAGCTGCGCGAGCAGGGCGTGATCAAGGCGTTCGGCGCAGGAATCAACGAATGGAGCATCGCCGAGCGGCTGGCGCGCGAAGGAGATTTCGATGTGTTCCTGCTGGCCGGGCGCTACACGCTGCTCGAACAGGAGGCGCTGGCGAGCTTTCTGCCCTATTGCGTCGACAAGAATATCGGCGTGGTGATCGGCGGCCCTTACAATTCCGGCATTCTCGCCACCGGGCCAAAACCCGGCGCCTTCTACAACTATGCGCCGGCGCCGCGAGAGATCCTGGATCGGGTGCGCAAAATCGAGGCGGTGTGCAAGACACATGGCGTGAAGCTTGCCGAGGCCGCGCTGCGGTTCCCGCTCAGCCATCCCGCCATCGTCAGCGTCATTCCCGGCGGACAGAAGGCGAGCGAGGTGCGCCGCAACGCCGAGATTCTGTCGACCAAGATCCCCGTCGCGCTATGGCGCGACCTCAAGTCGCAGGGCCTCCTGCGCAGCGACGCCCCGACCCCGCGCTGAATTGGCGATGGAACCCCGATCATGCTGAAGAACATCCACCCGCTGCTCAACGCGGATCTGCTGCACGCGCTGCGCCAGATGGGCCACGGCGACGAGATCGCCATCGTCGACGCCAATTTCCCCGCCTATTCGCAGGGACCGCGCGTCGTGCCGCTGCACGGCGTCGATGCGGTCGCCGCGCTGGACGCGATCCTGAGCGTCGTGCCGCTCGACGACTTCACGCCGGACTCCTGCTGGCGCATGCAGGTGGTCGGCGCGCCGGACGCGGAGCAGCCGATCTTCGACCTGTTTCGCGAGGTCATCGCCCGCCGCGAGGGCGAGCAATTCAAGCTCGCGTCGCTGGAGCGATTCGAGTTCTACCGCCGCGCGGCGCAATGTTTCGCCGTCGTGGCGACCACGGAGCGCCGGCTTTATGGAAATGTTATCCTTAAGATGGGAGTGCTAAGACCCTGACGATTCGTGGCGGCTTTGGTCTCTTTATTGCTACAGTCGTCACGAAAAAAAGGGTCTGCCGCCGTTCGGCCTTGAGTAGCCGAGCGCGTACGGTTAATCAGCGGCGTACTCCTAGGGGGCCATTTTGATCGTCATCACGGGGATGCGCGCGGAAGCGCGGATCGCGTCGGCGCCAGGCGTGAGTGTGTTCGCCTGCGGCGGCAATGTGGGGCTGAGCGCGCCGGCGATTCGCCATGCGGTGTCCACCGGGGCGCCGGCTATTGTCAGCTTCGGCATCGCCGGCGGACTGCTGCCGCATATGCGGCCGGGCGACTGGATCGTTGCGACGGGCGTTTCGGCCGGCGGGCGACGCTTCGACGCGGACGAGGCGTGGCGGACGCGACTCGCCGAGCGGCTTCCGGGCGCCGAGGTCGGCGATATCGTCAGCGTGCCTTCGCCCGTGCGCCGCACGCATCAAAAACGGCATCTTCAGGCGTCGACCGGCGCTTGCGGCGTCGATATGGAGTCCTTCCAGGCAGCGGCGCTCGCCTGCGAACTCGGCGTGCCGTTTGCGGCGGTGCGCGTCGTCGCCGATCCGCTGGAGCGGGAGCTGCCGCCCGCCGTCCATTCCGGTTTGCAGACCGACGGTTCGGTCGCGCTCGCGGCCGTACTCGAATCGCTGGCGCGCGAGCCCGGTCAATTGCGCTCGCTGGCCCGCGTGACGCTCGACGCCTTTGTCGCATTCCGCGCGCTACTCAACGGCCGCGAGAAGCTCGGCCCCCGGTTCGCCTCGCTGGTCTGTCCGACCGTCGTGGCGGTAGGCGCGCGCTCTACTGCGCCCGAGCGGGCTCCCGCCGCGGCCGCGCAGCCCGCTTGAACGACCCGCAGAGCCTTGCAGAGGCTTGCGCCGCCGCGATGTGGCGGGACGACCGCGCCGCCCAGGACCTGGGCGTGCGATTGCTGAGCGTCGGTCCCGGCGAGGCGCGGCTGGAGATGCAGGTGCGGCCCGAGATGGCGAACGGCCACGGCATCGGCCACGGCGGCTTCGTCTACGCGCTCGCCGACACCGCCTTCGCCTATGCCTGCAACAGCCGCAACCAGCGCATGGTCGCCGCGCAGGGCGCGATCACTTATGTCGCGCCCTCTCACGTCGGCGAGACGTTGACGGCGCACGCGCGCGAGGTGCACCTTCGCGGCCGCGGCGGCGTCTACGACGTTTCCGTATTCAATCGGGCGGGCGAGCGCGTCGCCGAGTTTCGCGGACATTGCCGCGCCATTCCCGGGTCGGTCCTTCCGGCCTGAGGCCAGGGAGGAAAGCGTGGAAGACCTGAAGCCGCGGCCGGGCGAGCTGGAGCCGATCGAAACCGCCTCACGCGACGAGCTTGCGGCGCTGCAACTGAAGCGGTTGCGCTGGACGCTGGCCCACGCCTACGAAAACTCCGCGGCGACACGAACGAAATTCGACGCCGCTGGCGTGGTTCCCTCCGACCTGCGCCGGCTCGAAGACCTCGCGAAATTCCCGTTCACCGAAAAGACCGACCTGCGCGACGCTTATCCCTTCGGCCTGTTCGCGGTTCCGCGCGAGAAGATCGTGCGCGTGCACGCCTCCTCGGGTACGACCGGCAAGCCGACGGTCGTCGGCTATACGCAAGGCGACATCGACCGCTGGGCCGACCTGATGGCCCGCTCCGTGCGCGCCGCGGGCGGAAGGCCCGGCGACATCGCGCATGTCGCCTATGGCTACGGCCTGTTCACCGGCGGCCTCGGCGCGCATTACGGCGCCGAGCGGCTCGGCTGTACGGTGGTGCCGGTCTCCGGCGGCATGACGGAGCGGCAGGTGCGCATGATCGCCGACCTGCAGCCGCGCATCTTCATGTCGACGCCGAGCTACATGCTGTCGATCCTCGACGAGTTCCGCCGCCAGGGGGTCGACCCGCGCTCGACCTCGCTGGCGATCGGGATCTTCGGCGCCGAGCCGTGGACCAACGCGATGCGGGCCGAGATCGAGCAGGCCTTCGACATGCACGCCATCGACATTTACGGCCTCAGCGAGATCATGGGGCCGGGGGTCGCCTGCGAATGCGTGGAGACGAAGGACGGGCTGCATGTCTGGGAGGACCACTTCTACCCGGAGGTCATCGACTCCGCGACGGGCCGCGTCCTGCCGGACGGCGAGGCCGGCGAACTCGTGTTCACCACGCTGACCAAGGAGGGCCTGCCGATGATCCGCTACCGCACGCGCGATCTGACGCGGCTTTTGCCGGGGACGGCGCGGTCGATGCGGCGCATGGAGAAGATCGCCGGCCGGACCGACGACATGCTCATCCTGCGCGGCGTCAACGTGTTTCCGACCCAGATCGAGGAGCAGGTGCTGCGCGTGACGGGGCTGACGCCGCATTTCGAAATCGAGCTGACCCGCGACGGGCGGCTCGACGAGATGACGGTGCGCGTCGAGCGCGCGCCGGGCGGCGACACGGAGGCCGCGGCGCACGAACTGCAGCATCACATCAAGAGCGCGATCGGCGTTTCCGCCGAGGTGACGGTGGGCGAGCCGGGTTCGCTGCCGCGCTCGGAAGGCAAAGCGAAGCGTGTGATCGACAAGCGGCCGAAGGGGTGAAGTTCCGCTGGGGGAAGCGGAAGCCGTCAGGCGGGCGAGCGCGTGGCGGAAAGCGCGTTTGACCCACGCCGGACTGCGCTTTATATGCTGGCTCCGGCCTTTACTTCGGCCCCTATGGCGGAACTGGTAGACGCGTCCGACTCAAAATCGGATTCCGCAAGGAGTGCTGGTTCGATTCCGGCTAGGGGCACCATTCTCAAACAGAATTGCGAACCATTTTGGGTTTCGGTTTTCCGTGTACCGCCGCGGAAAGGGTGTCGTTTTGTCCTACGACGCGGGGGACGCCCTCGCCGTCGATGACAGCATCGACGACGACCCCCGATATAGGCTTTTCACGCGGCTACGTCGCCGTTGAGCAAGCGCTCGCGAGACGAAGCAGGGGAATCGGGTGAAGCCCCCCGGGGCGGAAATTCCGTTTTTGATTCATTGGTTTTCATGGTTTTAGGCGCCAAAAAGTGAGCCCCTCCGCCGCTTTTCTGCGAGCTTTGCTCGTCCTAGCAGCGTTACGCTGCGATGCGCGTCGCCGCGGCAAGCCGCTAAACTCAAACCTCGCGAGTTATTTACACTTATTGTGCGTATAAATTTATAAGCATTTGATATTCATGACGGTTTTTGGATGGCGGCTCCAAGGGCGCGACGGCTGCGGTTCGCCCGATTGCCCTGGATGACGAAGGCCCGCAGGTTGCCGCAGCACGGACAGACGCCGCCCAGCAATGTCACTCACTTCGCGCGTGATGGCGCGAATCTCGATCCGGTCGTACCTCTCGCACGCGAATTGCCGCGAGCCGGAGACATCGACCCCGCAACGTTGACAAGTTCGGCGCGAAACTCCCGCCGTGAGGGGTTGGGAGAAGCGGCCGGCGCCCGCCGGCATGGGCTTGCGCTTCGGCTTGGGGGCGACGGGAGCCGAGGGCTTGTGTCCATTCGACGGCGGCAGGCTCGAATTATCCGGCGTCTTCGGCGGATGACCGAGCTTGGCCTCCAATTCCGCCCCCCGCGCCGACAGCGCCTCGACCTGCGCCATCCGGGCGGCAATCAGCGCATCCTACTGAGCGTGTGAAAGACCCGAAAGGTCTGGACCCGTCGCCATCGGCCCAGAGATTCAGATTGACCCTCGCCGCGCCAGAGCCTGCAATCCCAATGAGTCAATTCGCCGCGCACCGCCGCCAAGCCAAAGGAGCTGATCAATTACCATCGTAGTGGGCGTTGAACAGGCTCAACCGCTGGCCGCCGTGGACCGCAACGTCAGATCGAGCGCCATCTTGAACATCGGATCGCTGCGCAGGGATGGCGTCGATCCCATCCTCGTAACCGGCGCCAATCATCATGAGACGGCGGGCGCGTGCACACGCTGTCGCCGGACGACGACGCGAAGCTGCGCGAGATCGCGGACGCGGTCACCGACCTGCGGGAGACCTGCGATCTAGGGGCCGAGAAGCTGGTCGACGCGCACCGCGACAGGATCGTCCGCGTGGCGGAGACGAAGCGCGAGCGCCGCTATCTTCACGGCGATCCCGCATGCCCCGTTGTCCCTGGCAGCGGCGATCCTGGCGCGACTCCGCTCGATGAGATCGTTGATCTTCCGTTGGTTCTTGATGATCTGCTCGCCGATCGGCATCAGTTATAGCTCCCGTACTTTCCGTCCTCGTCGTCGGAGTTGCGGCGAAAAACGCCAACACCGCGTCGATGGCGTCCGACGTGTGGTCGTCGAAATAGTCCCAGAGGTCGTCCCACGTCCCAGATCCGACTCCGACGCCTGGGACCAGCGATCCGCTCCCACCATCCGTGTCCATCAACAATCCCGCGCTCGTCACGACGTTGATTGAGCCTTCATTGCGGATCGTCGGGGCGGTGATTTCTGGCTGGTTGAACGGGTTGTTGGTCTAGGAGGTCGAACCCGCGACGAGAGCGCCGGCGGTCTGGTTGTCGAAGCTCCCGACGACGAAGAAACCCGCGCCCGAAATCGTGTCGTTGACGTTAGTGATCGCGCCAACGTCGCCAAGCTCGCCGATTGAAGGCGAACTGAGGGCCGCGGGTACAGCGATAAGGTTGAGCGAGCCCTCGCCAGAGAGGCGACGACGCCATTGAAAGAGAGACTGCTGCTCAGATTGAGCCTGCCTCTGACGGCGATGCTGTTGACTGTAGCGTTGTTGGTGAGCGGAGCGCCGACGTCGCCGAATGGGCCGATGGCGACATCGTCCAGCGACGTCGGACCTCGCCATTGAGCCAATCCGACGGGGGTTGCCAATTGCCGGTCCCTTGGAACAGCTGCTGCGTGGACACGGTAATCTCCTGTTTCGCCGGCAGGATGAGGGCCGGCCGCCGAGGAGATCGGGCGACAACGACGCGCTCCGCTGTTCCCCGGAGAACAGGCGACCGACGCCGTCCCGCAGGGAAACGCCGAAAGAGAAAGTCTTCCGGGCGCTCGCATGTCCGTCGGAGGCGTCGCGCCTCGTTTGGCCGTCATGAGGTCGACAGATAAACTCGAAGGCGTTTACCCTGGACACACTATGGGAGGCATGCAGTGCGGCCGAGATAACCAAAGCGTCGAGGGCGATAGAGACCCTTTTTACGCAACGATCGCGCTTGACGGCCTGCCGCAGCGCCGACACAATGACTTAAGTGCAACCTCCGCGCGGAGGCGACCCATGCGCGCAAATCGCACGGCCCTTTTGAGCGTCTTGACGGCGTTCGCCGCCGTCGTTTCGGCGGCGGCCATGTCCGCGCCGATAGACGCGGGCCTCGTCGAGGAAGTCAGCGGCACGGCGACTGCGGTCGGCGCCGCCGGCAAGCGTGCGCTCTCCGCACGCGACGACGTTTACATTGGCGACGACGTCGCGACCGCCGCCCTTTCGCGCGCTCGGCTCGCCCTCGGGCAGGACACCATCGTGCGCCTCGGCGAGAACGCTGACCTTCGCATCGACAAATATCTGCTCGATGCCGGCGGCGTGCTGACGGTGGGCGCAGGCGCGGTGCTGCTTGACAAGACGCCGTCGAAGGGACCGACGAAACTGAAAGGTGCGTTTGGGCTCATCACGGTGCGGGGTACGCGCGTGTTCGCCGGCCCGAGCAAGGGCGTGTTCGGCGTGTTCGTCGCGCATGGCGTGGTTGATCTGACCAGCGGCGGCGTCACCGTGACGCTGCACGACGGCGAGGGCTCGGACGTCGCGCGCCGCGGCGCCAAACCTACGGCGCCGAAGGCGTGGGGCGCCGCCCGGGTTCAGGCCGCGCTCGCGAGCGTAGAGTGACCTCGACGAAGGCCGAGGACGCGCTCGCGCGCCTGGAGCTGTTCGCCGGCCTCGCTCCCGCCGATTTGGCGCATCTTGCAAGCGCGATGCGCGAACGAGCGCTGTCGGCCGGCGAATTGCTGTGCGGTCGCGGCGACGCCGGAGATCGGCTGTTTGTTGTCCTTGTGGGCCGGCTGCGCGTGTCGGTGCTGACGCCGGAAGGGCGCGAACTCAGCATGCGCATCGCCGGCCCCGGCGAGATGGTCGGAGAGATTGCAGTCTTCGACGGCGGCGCGCGCACGACCGACATGACCGCAATCGAGCCGGCGCGCGTGGCGGCGCTGCCCGCGGAGGCGTTCTTCAAGGCCCTCGCCCTGCATCCGGAGATCGCTCGCAACGCGCTCAAGATGCTGTGCCGACGGGTGCGCGACACCACCGCGCAGTTGGAGTCGATCGCGCTCTATCCGATCGAGCAGCGCTTGGCGCGGCTGCTGCTGCTCTCGCTCGGCGGCGTCGAGGCGGCTCCTGGCCGGCGCGTAGCCGTGGCGCTGAACCTGTCGCAGACCGAGATCGCACAGTTGCTCGGCGCCACTCGCTCAAAAGTCAATCTCGCGCTCGGCAAACTGGAAGAGGCTGGAGCGCTGCGGCGCACCTCCGACCGCCTCTTTTGCGACCGCGACAAACTCATGCGGATAGCCGAAGCCGCAAATGCGCGCGAGGCCTAGGCGCGACGCGGCGCTGGCCGGCGTGCTGGCGGCGGTCGCGGTCGCCGCGGCATTGGCGCTCGATCCGTCTGAAACCGTCGGATTGATGCGTGCGCGCGTTTTCGACAGATTGCTCGGGCTTGTCGCGCCGGCGCGGCTCGCGGGCCCCCGCATCGTCGTTGTCGACATCGACGAGTCATCGCTGGGGCGCCTGGGGCCGTGGCCGTGGCGGCGCGAGACGATCGCGCGATTGATCGAAGCCGCGCGCAACGCCGGCGCCGCTGCGATTGGCGTCGATATCCTTTTCGCCGCGCCGGAGACGCTTTCGCCGGCCGCGCTGGCGCGCCGGCTCGCCGAGGCGACGGGCGACGCGCATGTGCGCGAACTCGCGGCGTCGCTGACCGACGACGACGCCCGACTTGGGCAGGCGCTGGCGCCCGGCGGCGTCGCGCTGGGCTTCGCGCTCGACCCCGACGGCGATGCGGCCGCGCCGACGACCCCTGTTCTCATGCAAGGGAGTATCGATCTCGGCGGCGCCTGGAGCGGCGCCGGCGGCGTCTATCCGCTCAACTCGTTGGCCAAGTCCGCAGCGCTCGGCGCGCTTGCGCTGCCCGGCGACGCCGATGGCGTCGTGCGTCGCGCGCCGCTGTTCGTCGCCGCCGGAGGCGTGTTGAAGCCGGGGCTCGCGTTGGAGACGCTCCGGCTTGCGCGGGGCGCCTCCGTCTATCTGATCCAGCCGGCGCCGATGCGCGCGATGTCCGGCGGGATCGCGGTCAGTCTATCGCGCGACGCCATGCTTCGGCTCGCGCCTGTTTCAAATGAGATCGAGATCGTCTCGGCTGCCGACACGCTCGAACGCGGCTTCGCCGGGCCGCTGAAGGGAGCCGTCGTGTTCATCGGCGCCTCCGCGCCGCAGGCCGGCGGTCTGCGCGCTACCGCCGACGATCCGCTCACGCCCTCGACGGTGATCGAGGCGCGGGCGGCCCGGCAGATCGCCGCAGGCTTCGCGCCGCAGGAGGTCGACCCGCGTCTGGCCTGGGCGATCGGCGTAGGGCTCGGCGCGGCGCTGATCCCGCTGGCGTTTCTCGTAGGCGCGCCGCTCGCCTTTGCGCTCGCTGCGGTTGCGCTCGCCGCCCCCTTCGCCGCGGCGCTGTGGGCCGCCGACGCGGCGTGGCTCGTCGATCCCATCGAGGTCGCCGCGCCGGCGCTGGCGGGTTTCGCGGCGGCGGCGGCGATAATGGGGTCGGCTGCGCGGCGGCGGGCGCGCGCCCTGCGCGCACGCTTCGAACGACATCTGGCGCCGCAGGTGATCGAGCGCATCGTCGCCAGCGAGGGCGCGCCAAAACTGCGCAGCGAAATGCGCGAGGTGACGGCGCTGTTCACCGATATCGAGGGCTTTACCGGCATGGTCGGACGCGCCGAGCCCGAGGCGCTTGTCCGCGCGCTCGACGTCTATTTCGAGGGCGTGACCGGGATCGCGCTGGCGCACGGCGGGCTCGTCGACAAATTCGTCGGCGACGCGGTGCATGTGTTTTTCAACATGCCGTTGGATCTGCCCGATCACGCCGACAAGGCGCTCGATTGCGCCATCGGGATCGTGCGCTGGACGGAAGACTTCCGCCGCCGGCCGGATGCGGCGGCGATGGGGTTCGGCCGCACGCGCGTCGGCCTCGAATGCGGGCCGGCGCTGGTCGGAGAGGTCGGCGGCGGCGCGAAGCTGGACTATACCGCCCACGGCGCCACCGTGAACGCCGCCGCGCGGCTCGAACAAGCCAACAAGGTGACGGGTTCGGCGATCTGCGTCGGTCCCTGCGCGGCGTCGCAAATCGCCCCGGACCGGTTGCGCCCGGTGGGCGCGCTCGAATTGCGCGGCTTTGCTTGCCCGGTTGAGGCGTCGACGGTTTGGCCCGAGGGCGCATCGCAGGCGTGGCGCGCCAGATATCTGGACGCCTATGCGCGCCGCCGGACCCGCCCCGAGCTTGCGACCGAGGCCCTTTGCGCGCTCGCGCGCGAGATCGACGATCCGGTCGCGGCGAGACTGGCCGGGATGCAAGAGACGGCTTGATTGTTGCGTGCGACGGACAGATGCTCGCGTCGCCAAGGCCAGAATGACCGCGGGCAAGTTTGCGAGCGGCGCCGCCGCAGGACCTGTGGGCAATCGAGCAGGCTCATTCGCAAGCGCAGCCTGCTCAATCTGAGCGACTGGCCGAGCAAGCGCGACGACCGTCGGCGCCCTCACGGGAGCGATCTCGTCCGCTGCAAGAGTCCGCGGCGAAGCCTTGCGAAGCTGGCGGCCTTCGACGGTCGCAAAACTCGCACAGAAGCCCTCGAGGCAGGAGAAATCCTTGTTGCAGTTCGATTGAACGCTGCAATCGCCGCGCGCCTTCGGCCGTCGCCCGATGCGCGATCTGACCAACCGCGAGATTGCCATCTTGTCTCCAAAGCTCAGTCGGCCGCCGCCTCGATCTCGACGCATTGGACCGCGCGCCAGGAATTGCAACGCCGCCTCGTCATATAATATGGAATCGTAGAAGAAACGGCGCGCCATCTCGCGGGGTTCGTCTGCAAACAAAGATTTCAGCGAAGGGTCGAGCCGGCGCGTCGCCTCCAGGCGCGGCAGAATCCCGGGCAGCGCGCCTCCGCCGTGGCTCAGCAGGATCCGCAACCTGGGAAAGCGCAGCGTGACGCCGTGCGTCATCAGCGCGACCGCTGCGAGCGCCGTTTCCAGCGGAACACCGGCGACCGCGGCGAGCGACGGCTTGCCGGCCATGCGTTCGAGCCCCACCAGCTTCAACCATGTCGGTTTGAATTCCACAAATCCCGAGCGCGACGAAAAATTCTGGACGCAGGTTTGCAACGCGCGCGCAAGCGACCGCATCGGCGATATTCCGCTCATGCGGGTCAACGCGATCCATCACACCATCGCGCTCGTACGCGCGCAAAACCCCGGCCTCCAGCACATCAACCATCAGGTGGCGAGCAACGACGACGTCATGCGCTCCTACTATTTGTTGCAGGAGAAGGGTGTGCCGATCGTATTCGGGCCGGCCGGCATCCGACTTCGGGCGCGCGCTTCCTGTATTTCAAGGGGCCCGACGGCGTCGTGTTCGAGTATTCCGTGGGCGTTGACGAGATCGAGGACGAAACCGCGCACCGGCCGCGTCAGTTCGGGTTCGAGCCGACGAGTTTCTGTATGTGGGGCGCGAAGCCGGCGGGACTCGCGCTGCCGAACGCCGCGAAGGATTGACGTCATGGATTTCGGTTTGCGCGGGCGCCGCGCGCTTGTCTGCGCGGCGAGTCAGGGGCTCGGCAGGGCGTGTGCGCTGGCGCTCGCTCACGAGGGCAGTCTCTCCAATGGCGCCCGCGCCGGCCTCACCGGTTTCGTCGCTGGGCTTTCCCGCTCGGTCGCCGAGCACAATGTCACCGTCAACAATCTGCTGCCGGGAACCTTCGACACCGATCGCCTGAAGTCCAACATCCAGGCGCTTGCCAAAAGCTCGGGGCGCGAGAGCGTCGCCGTCAGCGAGGAGATCCGCAAGGCCAATCCCACCCGTCGTTTCGGCGATCCGGAAGAGTTCGGCGCGGCTTGCGCCTTCCTATGCTCGCGCCAGGCCAGCTATATCATGGGACAGAACATTCTCATCGACAGGGGCGCGTTCCCCGGATTGTTGTGAGGCGCCATGACCCTCAAGGCTTTCGAAACCGATCTTGAAGAAGACGAATCCGCGATCCGGGGACCCTGGCGGACGCCGCGCCAGATGCTTGCCGCGCAGACCTACGACGACCATGCCTCGATCCATGACGACGCGACCGCGCAGCGGCTGGGCTTCCAGAAGGCGACGATCGAGGGGCCGACGCATTTCAGCCCCTTCGTTCCCCTGTGCTATCGCCTGTGGGGCGACGCGTTTTTCGAGGCGGGATGCCTCTCGGCGCACTACCGCAACGCGGTGTTCGAAGGCGAGGAGACCCAAGCGATCCTCGACCGCCCGGCGGCGGGCGAACGGCAGGCGGCGATCCGCATGGTCAAGCGCGACGGCGCCGAGGTTCTGAGGGGCACGGCTTCCCTCGCGGGTGCGCCTGGACCGACCGCGCTCGAACGGCGGCTCTCGGAAGGACTGCCGGCGCTGGCCGAGCCGGTGATCCTGGCGAACGTCAAGGTCGGCATGCGCACTCGGCGTCAGAGCGTCCGCATGGATTTCGATCGGCGCATGGGCGAACTCTACCCCTTCAGCCTGCGTCAGAAACTCGCCGTCATCACCGAGCCTTCGCCGTTCTACGATCCCGCCGCCGCCGCGAACGCGCCGTGGGGCCGCGCCGTCGTGCCGTTCGAGATGCTGAGCGTGCTGTTCCAGTATACGGCGCGGGAGGATGGGTTTCCGGCGCGCGGTCCGGCCGTGGGCTTGTTCGCCGATCAGGAGATCCGGCTCCTCGCGGGGCCGCTGTTCGTCGGCGAGGACTACGAACTCGAACGCGAGGTGATTGCAATGAGTGGCAGCCGCCGCACGGAGAGCCTTTGGGTGCTGACCCGCGTGTTCGCCGTCGGCGGCGACAAGGAAATCGCCCGGATGCTGCTCAATCTCGCGACGCTCAAGGACTCCTACGCGCCGTATGAGGACGAGCGCCGGCGGCTTTACGGTGGGTAATATTAGGTCGCAGAGAGAATGACTCATGTGCGCGTCGGGTTCGTCATGCCCGTCCCCGGACTTGATCCGGGGATTGTCCCGGGCATCCAACCCGCTGAGAGATCGGATCGCCTAAGTTATTGCACGTACGGCCGAATTAATCTTCCAACGGTAAAGGACGGCAGCACGGCGTGGATGGCCGGGACAAGCCCGGCCATGACGGCGACCCGGCGTATAGGTCCTCAACCTCGCGACTTGGTATAAGATGGCCGTCTGGGGCGGCCGCCTCCAGCCGCGACGCGGACGCAGCCAGGGGATCAGCGACTTCCGATCATGGATGCGAACGGTGACTTTCCGCCTCAGGGATAAGCGGCGAAATCGTGCCCCTTACGCTTTTCCTCAGGCTGCCGGGCCTTCAACCAGTTCCTCACGAAGCCGCCGCAAGCTGTCCGGCGAGACGCCGGCGGCCCCTGTCAGAAACGCTTCCACGCCGCCGAATTCCGCTCTCAAGCCGTCAAGCGTTGTGTCCAGCGCCTGCGCAGGGGATTCGAACAGCGAGCGGACCGCTTCCGGTTCGACCCCGGCCTTGTCCAGAATATCCCGATACAGATACACGCGGTCGGGCCGCAGGACGTCGGTGAAGGCGTAGTTCGAGAGGATATGCTCGCGCGGCACGTCCAGGATTTCCATGAGAAAAGCTATGAACATCCCGGTGCGATCCTTTCCGGCGGCGCAGTGGACGAGTGCGGGCAACCGGCCGGGTCGCGCGAGAGCGTTGAGGGCGCCGCCGAACATCGGCGCGAGGCTGCGCGCCATCGCGGCGTAGAATCGGGCGAGATCCGCGACGCCGAAGGCGCGCAGTTTGCCTTCCCGCAACAGCTTCATGATGACGGTGGCGTCTCCCTCGCCGCCGGCGTCCATCGGGAAAGCGATCAATTCGGCGCCGGTGGCGTGCGGCCAGGCGGTGGGGCTCGCGTCGACCTCCTGCTTGCCGCGCAGATCGACAATCGTCTTCACCTCAATCTGTTTGTAAGCATGCGCATTGTCTTCGCGATAGATCGACGCTTTGGTAGGGGCGCCCGAGAACACCAGCGCTTCGCTGCGATACACTTTTCCACGCCGCAGGCGCCCCCCGCCCCGCGTGGGATAACCGCCGATGTCGCGAAGGTTTGAAGTCCCTTCGATGGCGACGACGTTCTCGTGCATCGGGCTCTCCCTAGCGACCCGCCGACATTCCCGTTGACGTCGGCCGACAAAGTGGTAAAGTGGCTTACCATATAAATACGAACGATCAATGACGGGTGGAACACTGAGGAGCGCGGTTAGCCGCCGCGAGCGCAAAGTATGGCAGAGAGCGCTGAACCTTTAGCTTTTTTTCCGTTCGATCATCTGCATTCCGTTGCCGGAAAGAGCCTTGCGCTGCTGCTCGGCGGCAAGGGCGCCTCGCTGGCCGAAATGACCCGCGCGCTCGGCTTTGCGGTGCCGCCCGGTTTCACGGCGCCCGCCTCCATCTCGCGCAGCTTCCAGCGCGAGGGCAGGCTGCCGGACGGTTTCGGCGAGTTGCTCGACAAACACGTCGAAGCGCTCGGGGCCAAGATCGGACGCCGCCTCGGCGATCCCGCCGACCCGCTGCTCGTCGCCGTGCGCAGCGGCGCGACGGTCTCAATGCCGGGCATGATGGATACGGTGCTGAACGTTGGCCTCAACGACGACACCGTGGTAGGGCTCGCGCATGCGGCCGGCGACGCGTCTTTCGCCTGGGACTGCTACCGCCGCTTCCTGCGCATGTACGCAACGACGGTTCTCGGCGTCGAGGAGCGCCGGCTCGGCCCCGCCGCGCACCGCGGCGACGATCATCATTATCGCGAGGAAGTCGCGCGCATCCGCGCCGCCGTCCGCAAGGAAATCGGCGCCGAAATCCCCGCCGATCCCAAGGAGCAATTGCGCCAGACGGTGATGGCGGTGTTCAACTCGTGGAACAGCGCGCGCGCGAAAGCCTATCGCGCGCGCGAAGGCATTTCCGAGCAACTTGGCACGGCCGCGAACGTGCAGGCGATGGTGTTCGGCAACCGCGCCGGCCTGTCGGGCACCGGCGTCGTGTTCACCCGCAACCCCTCCACGGGCGAAGCCTGTCTCTACGGAGATTATCTGCCGCATGCGCAAGGCGAGGACGTCGTATCCGGCGTCGCGCGCACGCTGCCCATCCAGCAGCTTGCCGAGCAGGCGCCGCACGTGTTCGAGCAACTGCGCACGGTGCTGCGGCGGCTTGAGATCTATTATCGCGATCTCTGCGACGTCGAGTTCACGGTCGAAGGCGGCAGGCTCTGGCTGTTGCAGACGCGGGCCGGAAAACGCACCGCGACGGCCGCCGTGCGCATCGCGGCCGATCTTGCGCGCGATCCCGAAATCAAGTTGACCGCAGACGAGGCGGCGCAGCGCGCTCCGGCGGAGTTGCGGGAGCGGGCGCGCCTGGAAATCCTCGCCGCCTCCCGCCGCGACAGCGGCGCGCACGCGCTTCTGACGAAGGGGCTCGGCGCCTCGCCGGGGCGCGCCACTGGCGGCATCGCGCTTGACAGCGAGGCGGCGGTGGAGGCGGAAGGGCCGGTCATCCTGGTGCGTCCGCATACGAGCCCCGAGGACGTGGCGGGCATGTCCGCCGCCGCCGGCATTCTCACCTCGACCGGCGGCCTCGTCAGCCACGCCGCGGTGGTGGCGCGAGAATGGGGAACGCCCGCCGTCGTCGGCGCGCACGAGGTCGAGATCGACGACGATGGCGTTCGCATCGCCGGGCTCGTCCTGAAAGCGGGCGACACAATCACCATCGACGGCGAAACCGGCGAGGTCTGGCGCGGCGAGATCGGAGACGCCGCCCGGAGCCTCAGCGACGCCGACGTGCTGAGCGCGCGGCTTCCCGAACTGGCGGAACTCGAAGCATGGTCCGGCGTCGGAGCCGCGCTTTGACGAAGTCGCGCGCGATCCGCTCCAACTAGAGAGGCCGAAATGGATACGCCGTTTGCTGGCGCCGAACCCATCGACCTGATGAACCTCGCGCCGTTCATCGTGGGCGAAGAACTGACTTTGTTTGAGCGACTGCGCGCCGACGAGCCCCTGCATTGGAACGACGAGCCCAACGGTCCCGGCTTCTGGTCGCTGACCCGCTACCGCGACATCGTGAAAATCATCGAAGATCCCGCGACTTTCGTGAACGGCGACGGCACTCAGATCCTGAGCCGTCGCGTCGAGGGACACACGCCGACCGTTCACAACATGGACCCGCCGAGACATACGGCGATGCGCGCCGTTGCGACGCCGCATCTGCGCGCCATCAAAGTGCGCGAGTGGCGGGCCATCATAGAGTCGAACGTCGATGACATTCTCGATTCGCTGGAGAGCAAAGGCAGCGCCGAGTTTGTCGAATCGGCGGCGGCGCTGCTGCCGATCCGTGTGCTCGGCCAGGTGCTCGGCGTGCCGCGCGAGGATTGCGGCCTTTTGCTCGATTGGACCAATCGCGTCGTCTCCGACGATCCCGAGTTCATGCGCAGTCCCGACGAAAAGGCGACAGCGCGCGAGGAGCTGTTCGCCTATTTCAAGGCCCTGACGGAGGATCGCCGCAAGACGCCGCGCAACGATCTGGTTTCGATCCTCGTCGCGGCGAAGATTGAGGACCAGCCGCTGAGCTGGGAAGAACTGGCCGCATACTATTTTGTCATCGTCGGCGCCGGCAATGAGACGACGCGCAATCTCCTCACTGGCTCTGTCCTCGCTTTCGCGGCGTTCCCCGGCGAATGGGCGCGGCTGCGCGCCGACCGTTCTCTGCTCGCCGGCGCCGTGGAGGAGCTTCTACGCTTCATCACGCCGATCCGCGCCATGCGCCGCACGGCGACGCGGGACATCGAGTGGGATGGCCGGACGATCCGCAAGGGCGACAAAGTCGTGCTGTGGTTCCAGTCGGCCAACCGCGACAGCCAGGAGTTCGTCGATCCCGACACGCTCAAGATCGACCGCTCGCCCAACGACCACCTCGGTTTCGGTTGGGGCATCCACGCCTGCATGGGTTCGCATCTTGCGCGCGCGGAAGCGACGGCGTTCTTGGGCAAGGTGCTCGACCGCGGGCTTTCGATCACGCCCGTGGCGCCGCCGGATCGGCTGCACACCAACCAGTTTCACGCATTCAAACGCTTGCATGTGAGGATAGCCCGGGCATGAGCGAGGACAAGAAGACGTTGCGAATCGTCGTCGATTGGAACGCCTGCATCGGGCAGGGCCAGTGCGAATTTGCCGCGCCGAACGTTTTCACGGTCAATTACGAGGGCAAGCTCGAACTGAACGAAACGCCGGACGAATCCGAACGCAAGGCGGTCGAGCAGGCGATCCGGCGTTGCCCGACCCGCGCGCTTTCGCTCGCCGAGGACTGAGGGGGATCGAATTGGCGCCGCAACTCAACGACCTTTTCATAAACGGCGAATGGCGGATCGCCCATTCGCAGCGGCGCTTCCCCGTCATCAACCCGACGACCGAGGCGCCGATAGCCGAAGTTGTGGAAGCGGACGCGGCCGATGTCGACGCCGCCGTGGAGGCCGCTGGCGGGGCTTTTCCGGCCTGGCGCGCGACGCCCGTCGCCGAGCGCGCGCGTCTCCTCTGCGCGCTGGCTGACGAACTTGTGCGCCGCGCCGAGGATTTTACCGCGCTCATCACCACCGAGAACGGCGCGCCGATCTCGGAGAGCCGTCACGCGGCCCCGGTCGGCGCGACGCATCTGCGGTTGATCGCTTCCCTCGGCCCGCAAGCCTTCGCGCAAGACATTCGCGCCAACCCGATGACCAAGGGCCGCACGCTGGTCAAGCGTGTGCCGCTTGGCGTCGCGGCGCTGATTACGCCGTGGAATTTTCCGCTCAGCCTCATTCTCATCAAGCTGGGGCCGGCGCTGATGGCGGGCTGCACCGTCGTCATCAAGCCGGCGCGGGAGACGCCGATGGCGGCGCGGGCGTTGATGGACGCGGTCGCCGCGGCCGGGTTCCCGCGAGGCGCCGTCAACCTCGTGACCGGCGGCGTCGAGACCGGGCGGGCGCTGGTTGCGCATGGGGCCGTGCGGAAAGTCTCGTTCACGGGATCGACGCAGGTGGGTCGCGAGATCGGCGAGATTTGCGGCCGCAAGCTCTGCGCCGTGACCCTGGAACTGGGCGGCAAATCGGCGGCCATCGTCCTGCCGGACGCCGACCCGCAGACGCTGGCCGCCAACATCGTCAAAGTTTCGCTACGCAACACGGGCCAGACGTGCAAGGCGGCGACGCGCCTGCTCGTGCCGGAATCCAGGGCCGAGGAACTGACGGAACTCGTCGCCAGCGTCATCGCGCGCGCTCCGCTGGGCGACCCGTTCGACCCGCAAACCGTGTTCGGGCCCCTGGCGTTCAAGCGACAGCGCGACCGGGTGCAGAGCTACATCGCACTCGGGCGGCAGGAGGGCGCTCGCGCAGTGGTGGGCGGCGGATTGGAGTCGCCGATGCCGCAGGGGTTCTTCGTACAGCCGACTTTGTTCGATCGCGTCGACAACAACATGCGGATCGCGCGCGAGGAAATCTTCGGGCCGGTGCTCTGCGTGATCCGCTATCGCGACGTGGAGGACGCGATCCGAATCGCCAACGATTCGCCTTACGGACTCGCTGGCGCCGTTTTCGGTTCGGACCGCAAAGCGGCGCTGGAGGTCGCCGAGCAGCTTGAAACCGGCAACGTTGGGATCAACCAATATGGCTCCAACGCCGCCGCGCCGTTCAGCGGCCACAAGGATAGCGGCGTCGGAACCGAGTTCGGCCTTGAAGGCTTGGGCTCCTACCTCGCCTACACCTCCATCCACCTCGACACCTGAGGCCGACCATGCGCGCAGCCGTCATGTTTGAACCGGGCGGGCGATTCGAGGTGAGGGACGTGAAGCTCGCCGAGCCCGGTCCGGGCGAGGTCGTCGTTCGCCTGAAGGCCGCCGGCGTCTGCGCCTCCGATCTCGCGCTGACGACAGTGTTCGGTCAGCCGACGCCGGTGGTGCTGGGCCACGAAGGGGCCGGGATCGTCGAGCGGACGGGCGAAGCGGTCACGCAGGTGAAGGAGGGCGACCGGGTCCTGATCCTTTGGGTCGCCCCGTGTCAGCATTGCAAGCCTTGCCTGCGGGGCTTTGAATATTTGTGCGCCAATCGCAGCTCGTCCGCCGATGCGCGAGCTGGTCGGGCGCCTGCGCCGACGCAGCGGCTATCGCTCGACGGTCAGCCGATCCATCAGGGCATGAAGACGGCGACCTTCGCCGAATGCGCCCTCGTGCCCGAAAACGCGCTGACGAAGCTCGACGACGATCTGCCCTTCGCTGTGGCCTCGATGATGGGTTGCGCTGTTCCCACCGGCGTCGGCGCGGCGCTGCGCAGCGCCGGGGTGCGTTATGGCGATAGCGTCGCGATCATCGGCTGCGGCGCCGTGGGATTGAGCGCGCTGCTCGGCGCCGTCATAGGCGGCGCGGCCGAACTGATTGCTGTCGATCCGCTGCTGGAGCGCCGCGCCTTCGCGCTGTCGCTCGGGGCCACAGCGGCGCTGTCGCCGGAGGAATTCGCCGACGCCAAGCGAGATCTCGACGTCGTCATCGACGCGGTCGGCGCTCCCGCGACCGTCGCCCTGGCCTGGAAGGCGGTACGGCGCGGCGGAACGGTCACCGTCGTCGGGGCCGGAAAGCCGAGCGAGACGGTGCAGATCTCGGCCTATGAGCTTTTCCATGACGACAAGAAACTGACGGGCAGCTTTCACGGCGGCATCAGCCTGCGCCGCGATCTGCCGATGCTGACGGCGCTCTGGCGCGCCGGCCGTCTGCCGGTCGAAAAGCTCATGCATGGCGAGGCGACGCTCGATACGATCAACGAGGTTGTTGCGGCGCAAAAGTCCGGCGCGGTCGTTCGCACGCCGATCTTGTTTGGCTGAAGGCGCAATTTCTGGCCTTAGCCGCGAAAGCGGCTTGCCAGTCGGCGATGAATTTAGTAACGTACTTTACTAAAAGCGTGGCTTTTGCAGAATGCAGCTGGAAGAGACGTCGGGATGAGCATAGAGGGCATCGACCTGCTAGACGTCGGCATGTTCCTGGAGGGGCGCGAATACGAGGCGTTTCGAAGGCTGCGGGACGAGGCGCCGGTCTTTTTCAATCCTGAGCCCAACGGTCCCGGGTTTCACGCCGTGACCCGCTTCGACGATGTTCTCGATCTTGTGCGCCGCCCGCAGGAATTCTGCAGCGGCCAAGGCACGCAGATTCCCAACCGCAAGGCCGAGGGCCACGGGACCGCCAGCGTCCACAATTCCGATCCGCCGTACCACGCGCATCTGCGCAACGCGGTCCTGCCGTCGTTCCGGGCGGGCCTGATGCAGACGTTGACGCCAAAAATTCGCGCGACGGTGCAGCAGCTCATAGAGGCGTGCCCGCGAGGCGAGCCGTTCGATTTCGTCGCGCAGTTTGCGGTCAAGCTGCCGATGATGGTGATCGGCGATCTCATGGGCGTGCCTGTCGCCGACCAGCCGTCGATGGTCGGTTGGGCGAACGCGGTCAGCAATGTGCTGGCGAGCGACACGGAGCAGACGGCGGCGCGGCAGGAATTGTTCAAGTTCTTTCGCGCCCTGGTGGCGCTGAAGCGTCAGGCGCCGGGAGACGATCTCGCGACCATTCTCACGCAGGCGAATATCGAAGGCCGGCCGCTCACAGATGGCGAACTGGACGCCTATTTCACTGTGCTCAGCGCCGCCGGCAACGAGACGACCCGGTTCCTGCTTTCGGGCGGTCTGGAGCAATTATCTCTGGCGCCCGAACACATGACTCTGCTGCGCGGTTCGCCCGCGCTCATCCCGACGGCGGTCGAAGAAATGGTGCGCTACATCTCGCCCGTCATGCAGATGCGACGCACGGCGACGCAGGACACGGAAATCGCGGGCTCGCCGATCCGGAAAGGCGACAAGGTCGTCGCCTACTTCGCCTCCGCCAATCGCGACGAGCGAAAGTTCTCCGATCCTGAATCGTTCAGACCGCAGAGAAACGAAGGCCTGCACCTTGGCTTTGGCAATGGCCTACATTTCTGCATCGGGGCGCATCTGGCGCGGCTCGAAACCCAGATCTTTTTCGAGGAGCTGCTCCAACGCACCAATGTGGCGGCGCTGGCCGGCAGGGGCGAGCGGCTGCCCTCCTATCTGTTCCACGGCCACGCGCGCCTGCCGGTGGTTTGGAATTGAAGACGCGCGCGAGCGGTACGCTTTGAACCAAGCGGGAAGAGGCGGAATGACAGCGAAAGACAGGCTCCTCATAAGCCTACGCATCAAGGGCTTCGGCAAGCCGGAACCCATCTCGGAAGCGCTCGCCTCGCCGCTGGAAGCCTGCCTTGGCTTGATCGCGGACCTCAAGGCGGCGGGTCTCGCCGAGGACACGAAAGTGGGCGTGCGTCTGACGCCTTCGGGCCGCGAGGCGGCCGACGCCCTCAGGCAGGCCGAGCGCGCCGCGGCCGATCCCGCCGAGATCGAGGCTGCGGGCGAACGATTCACGCCGGTCAACAGCGCCTTCAAACAACTTATCACCCGTTGGCAGATGCGCGAAATCGATGGCAAGCCGGCACGCAACGACCACAGCGACGCCGCCTACGATCAGGCCGTGCTCGAAGGTTTCAACGCCGTCCATGCCGACGTCGAGAGCGTAATTGAAATTGTCGCGCGCGGGGTCCCGCGGTTCTCCGACTACCACCGTCGCCTCTCAGCGGCGCTGGCGCGAATTTGCGCCGGCGAACTGAGATACGTGGCCGCGCCCGACGCGGAAAGCTACCATACCGTGTGGTTTGAGCTGCATCAGGACCTGATCGGACTCTTGGGCACGACCCGTGCGAAAGAGGCGGCGGCGGGGCGGGCGGTCTAGGCGGCGGCGCCAAGTCATAAGAATAACCAAAGGAGGAAACAGATGATTTCAGCAAAGACGGCAGCTTCCTGGCTCGGGGGAGCCGCCTTGGCCTGCGCCGCCAGCGGGGCGTTGGCTCAGGACGAACTGAAGCCGCGAAAAATCGGCGTTTTCGTCATTACGCTGCAATCGGAATCTTTGACGCGGTGGTCGTCGCAGATCAAGGCGGCGGCCGAGAAATTGCACTGGGACGTCATCGTCAAGGACGGCCAGAACAACCCGACCGTCGTCGCCGCCGCTCTGCCGGAACTCCTCAACGAGGGCGTCGATGCGGTGATCACAATGGCGCTCGACGCTCCGCTGATGACCGAGGGGCTGAAGCTCGCGAAATCGAAAGGCATTCCCGTCATCGCGACGGCGGTGGACGTCAATCCCGCCGGAAAAGAGCTGTTCACCGCGACCTATGCGCCCGCCGCCTATGACATGGGCGTCGCCACCGTCGACTATCTGTTGAAGAAATATCCGCACGTGAAAGCGATCGGTCAGGATATCAGCATCGTCTTCACCGCCGATCAATTGATCGTCGGCGCCAAGGACGCGCTGGCCAAGGGCGGCGGAACAATGCAGGCGGTCGCCGACGTCGACATCACCAATCTCGTCAATTCCTTCACGCAGACGGCGACCGATCTTGCGCTCGGCCATCCCGACGCGCAGGTGCTGATTACCTGTTGCGACTTCTCGCCCCTCATCGACCTGCCGGCGCTGAAAGCCGCCAACCGGCCCGATCTCCTGATGACGTCGCGCTACGACAACGACAGTTCGCTTCAGGCGATTCGCAGCGGCGCTCCGTTGGTGATCGCGACCGATCATTCGGCTATCAACAATTTCGAAGCTCTCGACGCGCTCGCCGCCTATTTCGCCAACAAGGCGCCGATCCCGGCGACCCTCAAGACGCCAAGCGAGATCCGGGTGATAGACAAGGACAACGTGCCGAAGGAAGGCTCGGTCTGGCCGTTCGACGCCGACCTCGCCAATTACGCCGCGCGCTGGTCGAAGGCATACCGGTTCTAATTGAAGAGGCAAGGCGACGTGACGGAGCGCCCGATGAGCATAGCCGAAGCGCCAGGTCAGAGGCCGGAGACCGACCGGCCTCCGTTCGGCCGCAAGGACGACATTCGGCTGGAGCGCAAGGCGCCCGATCGCAACATTCTGGACCGCGACCGGATCGTGGACGGGCTGAAGCAATGGGGCGTCGTGCTGGTCTTCGTCATCGTCGTCGCGACGTTCTCGCTGCTGCTGCCGACGACCTTCCCTACGACACGCAACCTCGTCAACATCCTCAACAACAGTCCCGCCCTGGTCCTGTTCGCGACGGCGGCGACATTGGCGCTGATCCTCGGCGAGTTCGATCTCTCGTTTCCCGCCGTGGCCGATCTCGTTTCGGTCAGCGTCGGCGTCCTTGTGACGACGTTCGGTTGGAAGAGCGGACTTGGAGCCTTGGGCTCCGCCGCTTTGGGTATTGGCGTGGGCGCGGCCATCGGCGTCATCAACGGTCTGTTGATCGCCAAAGCTTTCGTTCCGTCGTTCGTGGCGACGCTCGCGGTGGGATCGATCGCCGCCGGTTGCGAACTCGCCATGCAATCCTGGATCAGTGGCGGGGCCAAGCAGATCAGCCAGATCGTGCTGCCGCCGTTCATCCAGACGCTCGGCGACGCCCGCCTGCCGAACACGCAGATCAAATGGAGCGTTCTCATCGCGCTCGCCGTCGCCGCGGCGCTCTGGCTGTGGAGCCGGCGCACGGTGGCGGGACGGCGCGCCTACGCCATCGGCGGAAATCCGATGGGCGCTTATCTCGCCGGCGTGCCAGTCGCGGCGCTGCGCATCCTGGGGTTTGCGATGCTCGGCGCGGTCTCGGCGCTCGTCGGCGTGTTCACGGTAGCTGAACGCGGTTATTTCAATTTCGCGTCACCGCCGCTGATGCTCCCGGCGTACTCGGCGGTGTTTCTGGGAGCCGCCGTGTTCAGCAAAAAGCGTCGCTTCGACATCTTCGGCTCGGTGTTCTCCGCCTATTTCCTGCTCGTGCTTGGCAACGGCCTGTCGCTTTTGAACCAGCCGCGCTGGATCGGCTCGGTCATCTCTGGCTTCATCCTGCTGGTTGCGGTGCTGGCGAACATGCCGAAGAACCGCAAGGTCTGAGGGGGGAGCGTCCGTGTCGATCTCCGTCGCCATTCACGATCTCTCCAAGTCCTTCGGCCAGACCCATGCGCTGCGCGGCGTTTCGTTGACGGTCGCGCCCGGCTCCGTGCACGGCTTGCTGGGACCGAACGGCAGCGGCAAGTCGACGTTGATCCGCGTCCTGACCGGAATCGAGCGCGCGGGCGGCGGGTCGGTCGAAATCGACGGGGCCGAGCAGCGCGGAATGCGGCCCGCGAGGTCCCGCGCCCTGGGCATCGAATTCGTGCCACAGGAACTGGCCTTGGTTCCTTACGTGAAGGTCTGGGAGAACGTCGTGCTTGGCGACGAGCCAAGCCGGCCGCTCATGCTCAAGCAAACCGGGCGGAGAGTTGCGCGGCAGGTGCTCGACGAACTGGGCTTGGATATCGGCGTCGACGAAGACACCTTCATGTTGGACCCGGGCGAGCAGCGGCTGGTCATGTTTGCGCGATCGTTTCATCGCAAGGCGCGATTGTTGATCGCCGACGAACCGACTGCGGGGCTTGGCGAATACGAGTCGCGCACGGTCTTGGAGGCGCTGAAACGACTCAATGCAAAGGGCATGACGATCCTTTTTGTCAGCCATTATCTGACCGAGGTGGTCGAGATCTGCGACCGCGTCACTGTGCTGCGTGACGGAAGGGTTTCTGCTGACGTCGCCGGCGAGGCGTTGACGGAGCCAAGGCTCATCAAGGAAATGACGGGGGTCGCCCGCCCGAAGTCGGCGCCGCGGCCGCGCAATCCCAAGGCGGAAGTGATCGTCGAGGGGCGACATCTCGCCTTGCCGCCGTTGAGGCAGCTCAACTTCAAGCTCTACGCCAACGAGTGTCTGGGCTTTGCCGGGTTGCTCGGTTCGGGGCGAGAAAACGCCGTCAACGTTATCTCCGGCGCCGCGCGCCTGTGGGGCTCGGTGCGCGTGCGCGGCGAGTTCATGGAGAACCCGCGAGAGGCGGTCCAACTCGGCCTTGGCATCCTGTCGGGGAGCCGAAGTCTCGCCATCGTGCCGGGCTGGAGCCTCATCAAACATCTGAGCCTTCCCCGGCTGGAAACCTGGAGCCGCTTCGGCGTGATCGCGCATGACGCCGAGCGCAAGGCCGCTGTCGTCGCGTTGGACCGGCTGAAGGTCGCCGCCGCGCCCGAGCACGAGCTCGGCGACCTCTCCGGCGGCAATCAACAGCGGGCGTTGATGTCGCGCTGGCTCATGTGCGGGTCGGAGGTTCTGCTGATCGACGAGCCCTGCGTCGGCGTCGATATCGCCGCCCGGGCCGACCTCATCGCCGCCATTCGGGATTACGCCCAATCCAAGTCGGTGATCCTCGCGTCGTCCGATCCCGGCGATCTCGTGGAATGCTGCGACCGCGTGCTGTGCCTGCGCAGCGGCGTGGTGGTGAAAGAACTCAGCGGCGACGAGATCTCCGAGGAGGCGATCGTGCGCGCGATCATGACGACAGGCGGCGGAGTTAAAGCGGCATGAAGGTGCATGGCAAGGACTGGGTCCTCGACCATCCCCTGAGCCAGCGATGGCCGCTCTACACGCGCGGCAACGTCGGTGAGGTGTTTCCCGACGTGGTGAGCCCCTTGACGTGGTCGCTGCTCGGGATGGAGTTCGAGAACGCCTGGCGCTCGGCCTTTCGCAATTTCGGCCTCGTCGCATCGGACGACTTTGACAGCGACAGGGTTATGCTCGGCGTCGCCGGCGGTTATTGCTACATTAACATGAGCTATTTGAGGTTGCTCGGCGTGCGGACGCCCGGCAGCACGGTCAAGTTGGTCGACAAGAGTCTGCTCGGCGAGGCCAACGCGCCGAAGTATATGACGCGTGCAGGCGACAAGAACTTTCTCTGCTCGCTGAGGCTGCTGTGGCGCAACGAGCGGATTCTGCGCACCCGGCGCGTCAGGCAAGTCGAGGAGATGCGCCGCTATTCCGCCGACTGGGTGGCGCGTTATCCCGGCGACGACGCGAGCGACGCGGATTTGATCGCCTATGTCGAGGCCTACCGGGAAGCGCATTTCTATCTGTTCGAGCGCCACGTGTTTGTGACGTTCAGCGCCACCAACGCCGCGGGCGCAGTGGCGCTGCTGTGCGCGTTGAAAGTGAAAGACCCCGGTCTCACGCTCGATCTTCTCTCCGGCGTCGAGGGCGTGGAATCGGCGGAGCCTGCCCGCATCCTTTGGCGGCTTGGCCGCCTCGTGGCGGCTTCGCCGCGGCTGACGCGTCTGTTCGAAGCCGGCGTCGGCGAAACGACATGGCCGATGCTGCAAAGAGAGCCTGAAGCGCAAGCGTTCAATGCGCTGTTTCGCGAGTTCCTCGACAAATATGGTTATCGCGGTCCCAACGAATGGGAGTTCGCCGCGCCCTCGTGGCGAATGAAGCCGCATGTTCCTTTACGTGCGATTGATCGGATGCGGCTTTCGCTCGACGATGAAGCGCCGGGGGCGAATTTTCACGCCCAGTCGATGAACGCCGAGCAGGCGACGCGCTACGCGCGGCGCAAGCTGTGGGGGCTCGACAGCCTCAAGTTGCGCAAGGCGCTGCCCGCCGCGAAGGTCTGGCAGATCGCGCGCGAGGCGTCAAAGAGTTCAGTCATCCGCGCGCTGGACCAGACCCGCCGCGCCATCAACGAACTCGCGCGTCGCGTCGCCGCCCGGCGCGGGCCGGGCGAGGCGTTCGCCTTCTTCATGCTGACGTGGCCGGAGTTTCTCGACCATGCCGCCGGCCGACGCGACCACAGCGCGCTGATGGCGGAGCGCGCGCGCGATTACGCCTATCTGGCCGAGCGAATCCCCCCGTTTCTGTTTGAGGGCGCGCCCATGCCGGTTGAGGCGTGGCAGAGGCGGGTCGGCGGCGACGAAACCTGGGGTCGCAAGGGCGACATCCTCGAAGGCATCGGCGGTTCGCCTGGCCGTGTCACGGGACGCGCGCGCATCGTTCTCGACACCGAGAACCCCGACGTGCTGGAGCCCGGCGACATCATGATCGCGCCGATCACGGACCCTTCGTGGACCCCGCTATTCCTGGCCGCAGCCGGCGTGGTTGTGGACGTCGGCGCCGTAATGAGCCACTCCGTCATCGTGTCGAGAGACTTGGGCATCCCCTGCGTCGTCTCGGTCACCGACGCAACGCGGATCATCCCGGACGGCGCGATGATCGAGATCGACGGCGACGTCGGCACCGTGACAATTCTGGACGGCGCCCTGCCTCAGGCGGCGTGAGGCGCTGCGCAATTCGCGCACGCATAGTTGTGTTGATCGGCGGCGATTTGCGCGGATCATGAGCTGAAGCGGTTACGCGACAACATGATCTACGACAAGCCGGACATGGATTATCGCAATCTGAAGGCCGCCGCGTGTCTAGCCGACGCCGACGCCAAGGTGGGCCGTGAGATCAACGCCGACGCCGCCGATCTCAGCGCCTTCAAAGCGGCTGGGGGCAAGCTGATTCAATATCACGGCTGGAGCGATTCTGCGATTTTGCCCGTCTCCTCGATCAAATACTACACCGAGGCGGCGGCGAAGCTGGGCGGCGAGAAGAACGTCACGCCGTTCTATCGTCTGTTCATGGCCCCGGGCATGGAGCATTGCGGCATCGGGCCAGGCGCGAACGCGATAGGCGGGGTTTTCGGCCTTCCCGCGCCGAAGCGCGACCCCGGTCATGACGTCGCCTCCGAGCGCAAATGGCGGGCCGTCTCCAGCGATAAGCCCTGACGACGGGCCTTGTAGGAGCCTGCGGCGTCACTCCTGTTGCAGGGGAAGTCGCAGGATCAATCCTTCCGTGAGCGGAGCGGACTTTATCTGGCGCGCCAGCCGGCTGTTTGGCCTTTGCTCGGCGGCGACGTGGTCGAGCACGTCGAGATCGTCAATCGAGCGCGCAGGCAGCTTTCCGGCCCGCGCCTCGTCTACGTAGGAATGACAGGCGCCGCACGAGCACGATCCGCCGCAGACGCCGTTGGCGACGGCGCCCTGCATGAGGCTCCAGCCGTCGGGAACGTCGACGGTCTCGACGATTCCATCGGCCTCGACATAGGCGATCTTCGCTACGAAATCCTCCTTCGCCCGCCTAACCGGCGTCACGCAGGGCCTGCAGGCCGCCATCGACCACGAGGTCGACGCCGTTGACCCACCCGGAACTGGGCTTCAGCAAATAGACGATGGCGTCGGCGACGGCTTCGGGCCGGCCGAAGCCTCCCACCATGTTCGCCGCCGCTTCGATGCGGTCGGCGCCAAAGCTATCTTTGAAGTCCTGAAGGATCGGCGTCGCCGTGATGCCGGGAGAGACCGTGTTGAAGCGCAAACCGCGCGCGAGGCCGGCCTTGACCAGCGCAGGCGTCATCGCCGTGACCAGACGCTTCGAGTTGCAATAGGCGGCGACCCCGCCGGCCGTCGCCGCTCCGGTCGCGCGCAACACCTCCTCCCAGTCGGAGAGAGCAAGGATGTCGCGCAGCTTTTCGTTGTTCCAGATGCAGTGCTTGGCGGCCGTCGTGGCGACGGTGACGACGGAGCCGCCGTTCGCCAGTTTCGGCGTCAATCCTTCCATGAAGGCGCGATAGCCGAGATAGTTGACCTTCATGACGAGTTCGCCGGGACGCGTGCCCGGCAATCCCGCGATATTCGCCAAGCCCTGGATCGGGCCGGATATGGCGCCGCAAGCCTGACGAATGGAACCGGGATCGCTGAGGTCGCACTCCACGAATTCGACCGGAAGCGCGGGCCGCGCGCGATCAACCGCGATGACCTTATGACCCTCCTGCAGCAGGGCGGCGGCCGTGGCGGCGCCGATCCCGCTGGCGGCCCCGGTGACGACAAAGAGCATGCGCGTTCCCCTCAGTTCCAGATGATCGGCAGGCTCAGACGCCCGTGCAAGATGGTTGACGGCAGCCCCACTTGCGATCAGCGTTTGCCGTACTGAACGGCGACGCGGCCGACCCGCTCGCGGGCGACGATCAGCTTCATGATGCCCGCGGTGCCGTCGCCGATCTCCAGGCCCATCACGTCGCGCATCCGTTGCTGGTGCGGCAGATCCATCGACCAACCGTAGTGACCGAAGGTGAGCAGGCATTGGTGAATGACATCGAAGGCGGTCTTCGGCCCCATCCATTTCACCATAGCGGCCTCGGCGGTGTGCGGCAGGCCGCCGTCGCGCAAGGCGATGGCGTGATAGCAGAGCTGGCGGATCGCCGCGATTTGGCTCTCGCCCTCGACGAGCGGAAACGTGACGCCCTGATAGGAGGCGATCGGCGCATTGAACGCCGTGCGCTCTTTCGTATAGGCCCACGCCTCGTCGAGCGACGCTTGAGCGCAACCGACGCATTGCAGCGCAATCAGCGCGCGGCTGAAGTCGAAGCCGCGCATGACATGGGTGAAACCCTGGTTCTCTTCGCCGAGGCGGTTTGCCACCGGCACGCGCACGCCGTCGAAGAACACGGAGCCGCGACCGATGATGCGGCTGCCGACGTCGTTGAAACGCGTGCGCGCGATGCCGGCCGAGTCCGCTGGCGCGATCAGCGCCGTTACGCCCGCTGCACCGCTGTCAGGCGCGCCCGTGCGTGCGAATACGATGAAGGCGTCCGCGCAGTCGGCGAAGGTGATCGACGTCTTCTCGCCGTCGAGCACGTAATGGTCGCCGTCGCGCCGGCAACGTAGCTTCAGGGCGCCGGCGTCGGAGCCGCCGCTGGGCTCGGTCACGCACACGCCCATCAGCGTCTCGCCGCTGACCATGCGCGGAACCCAGTATTCGGCCAGCGCGTGCGCGCCGCTGCTCATGATGACGGCGCCGAGCAGAGAAACCCCGACCGGGACGGCGCTGATGTTGAAATCGCCGTAAGCCAGCTCCTCCGCGATGATTCCGGCCGTGACGCCGGGCGCGCCGAGGCCTCCGTAGGCTTCCGGCAGATCGACGCCCATGAAGCCGAGTTCGCCCATTTCGCGGATCAGCGCGCGATCCATGACGCCGCTCTTTTCGCGCGCCTGATAGGCGGGGAGCAGACGCTCGCGCGCGAAACGACGCGCCTGGTCGCGAATGGCGAGTTGGTCTTCGTTGAACAGCATCTGTAATCCTCAGCGGCCTTCGAAGGCGGGCTTCTGTTTGGCGAGCACGGCGCGCATGGCGCCCCATGCGTCCTCGGTGCCGGTCACCCGCGCCATCGCCCGGGCTTCCAACTCCAACTGGCCTTCGAGGCTTTCTATCGGGCTCGACAGCAGGAGGTTCTTCGCCTCGCCGTAGGCGAGTGTCGGGCCCTGCGCCAACCGGCGCGCCAGCGCCCAGGCCTCGGCTTCGAGGGCCTCGGCGGCGACGACCTTGTTGACGAGGCCGCACGTCGCGGCCTCCTCCGCGCTCAGCGTTTCGTTGAGCATGTAGAATTGCGTCGCCCGCCGCGTTCCCATGCGGCGCGGCAGGAAATAGGTGCCGCCGCTGTCGCTGACGATGCCGATGCCGGCGAAGGCGGCGTAGAACTTGGCGTTGGCCGAGGCGAGCGCGAAATCTGCGCCCGCGACGAGCGCCACCGCGCCGCCGGCCGCCATGCCATGCACAGCCGCGACAACCGGCGCGTTGAGCCGCGCGAAGCGGGAAATCCCCATGTGCAGGTTGGAGGTCGCGCCGGACACGAAGCGCGCGAGATCGTCGCGGCTGCGCGTCAAGGCGGCGAGATCGCCGCCGACGCTGAAGAAGCGGCCCTTGGCGTCGACCAGCACCGCGCGCACATCCTTGCGCACCGAGCACTCCGTCGCCAGTTGGTCGAACTCGGCGGCGAAGGTCTGGTCGATGGGGTTGCCGCGCTCCGGCTGGTTCATCGTGATATGCGCGACGCCGTCGACGACCTCAAACGAGAATGCGGTAAGCTGCATGACGCTGAGCCTTTCAAGTGACGGAAACCGGAGAGAGACGAGGCCTCGCGCGGGCGGACGGCCGGGCGTTCGCATAGGGGCGAATGATCGCAAGGGGATTGCGGTGTGCCATCTGGCGTTCATTCCTCCCGACGCGACCTCGCTCGCGATTTCAAGGCGGACCGCCGCGGATCGCTAACTGGTAACCTACTTTATCATACCCCTCGCCCGGCTGTCTACACCCGGTTGCATGGAAGAGCGACGCTTGCTCTGTCGGTTCTCCTGTTGCCCAGGTCCGGTCCGAAGTTGTCGCGAGCAAAGTAGTGTGCTAGTTTATCAACGCGCGTGGAAAAGCGCGAAGCGGGGAGGAGACGTGGGGCAAGCGCAAGCAAAGGACTCGGCGGCGCCCGCGTTCGAGAACCCCGGCAGACTGGCCGAGCGTTTGGCCGAACATCTCGGCGGCGTCGTTGGCGGCCGCGTCGCGGTGGACGGCCTGACCAAATATCCTGCCGGCTTCTCGTGGCGTACGTATGCCGTTCGACTGCGCGGATTTCCGCCCGCTGACGAAGCGATCCTTCGCGTCGGGCCGCCTTACGGGCTGTTCGCGCCCTATAGCGCGATGCCGGAGTTCGAATCGCTGAGCGCGCTCGCGCAAAGCCGCGTTCCGGCTCCGCGCGTCTACCTCGCCAGCGACGATCTTTCGATCCTGGGCGCGCCGTTCTTTCTTTCGCAGAAAGTCGAAGGCGACACGCCGCTGCCCTGGGGCACGCAGAGCCAGAGCCTCGAAGGCGAACGGCGCCGGCAATTGGCGGAAGACTTCATCGCCGCCCTGGCGGCGCTGCACGGATTCGACTGGCGCGCGACAGCGTTGAGTCATTGGGGCGACGGCGTCACGCTGGAAAACGCCGCGATGCGTCAGATCGACGAATGGGAACGGCGGTTCCGGCGTTGGGCGCTGAGGCCGCATCCGATGGCGCATCGGGCGCTCGCGTGGCTGCGAGCCCGCGCGCCCAAGGCGGAGCGCCTGTCTTTGGTGCACGGCGATTATCGGCTCGGCAACTTTCTCGAACGCGACGGCAGGATCACGGCGATTCTCGATTGGGAGCTGGTCCATCTCGGCGATCCGATAGAAGACCTCGGCTGGGCGTTCCTGCCGCAGTATCGCGGCGGCACCGGGCTTGTCTGCGGCCTCGCCAGCGAGGAGGAATTTTTGGCGAACTACCAGTCGTTGTCCGGCGTGACGGTCGCGCCGGAGACGCTCAAATTCTACATCGTGTTCTCGCTGCTCAAGCTGGCGTTCACGCATATGGCGGCGGCGCGCTGTTTCGAGGACGGCCTGTTCAACGACATGCGCATGCCGGCCATGGCGACTCAGATCGCGCCGGTGTTCCGGCGGATCGCGAAAATCCTCGGGGCGTCGGCATGAACAACTCGCTGGAGCGGCTCATTGACGGGATGGCGGCGACGCTGCGCGCGGAAGTCATTCCGCACATCGAAGGCGATTACGCGCGGGGGCAGGCGTTCGGCGTCATCTATATGCTGAACAGTCTG
>Ga0182030_10003839_pt1 | contig 32073 bp, 28 predicted proteins | sample 812S3MmetaG_FD_121299 | JGI IMG/M metagenome (GOLD analysis project Ga0182030, IMG submission 121299) | Permafrost microbial communities from Stordalen Mire, Sweden - 812S3M metaG (Illumina Assembly) | ecosystem: Environmental > Terrestrial > Soil > Wetlands > Permafrost | place: Sweden... | reverse complement strand
CTGTGGCCAATTAACCGAGGCTGATCTCGCGCGCACGATTACGATTCGCGGCGAGGCGCATTCGGTGATGCAGGCGATCGCCCGCGCGGTGGGGCATTGCGCGTACCACTGCGGGCAGATCGTTCTGCTGGCGAAACATTTTCAGAGCGCGCGGTGGGAATCGATCAGCGTGCCAAAGGGAAAGTCGAAGGAGTTTGCGGCGCGGGTGCAAACAGGGGAAGCCTCGCAGAGATAGAGTTGCGGCTAGGCGCGATACGCGCGGTTCGATGCGGGTTGTGGCGGTGGTTGGAAGAAACAGCAGATCCCTCGACTTCGCTCGGGATGACATGCTTGAAAATGTGGATACACTACGGCGCTATTCGTTAAGAACGTTGCGGACGGCCGAGGTCCATTGCTGAACCGCTCTGCCTGCGACTCCGTGCTTGCGCACGTGACTCGGCCGCCGATGAATTGAGCAGCGTCTGGCGAGGTGACCGGCTCGTAGAAAAGAAACCGGCATTGCCAACGCTTCAACCACTGCTCTCTGAGGACCGAAAACGGGAGGCGATCGCGCTGCGTCGCTTTAGATTTGCTCCTTGTTGAACCGCGCACAACGCTTCCGCTAGTGCGCTCGGCTCGAAGCCAACTGCTCACTTTCGTGAACACCGTCCGGCGTTTCGAAATCGATTTCGAGGTCTCCCGACGGCACCATCTCCATAAGGAGTGACACCGCGAGGCTTTATGGGCCTCCGGGAGCTCAGCATCACTAAAGTTTGGATCGCGCACAACGCGTTTGCTTGTGCACTTTCCTATGCAACGCATCCTGGCCAGGATGAAAACTGATTACGACCAAAGAATAGGGGATGATTTGCGTGGAAGGGGTTGGGTGAAAGTGCGATGTGGTTGATCGGAAGAGAGAAAGTGGTTGGTGGTCGGTGGTCAGTGGCCAGAATGACAAGGTGCTGCGGACGCTCTTCATAAGCCCCACGCCGACGCATGGGGCCCCACAAGAAAACAGCAGATCCCTCGGCTGCGCTCGGGATGAAGCGTTGAGCGATTCGGCGCGGGTTGCTCGGGGATCACATACTATATCGTCTGTAAAACCAGTAGCTACTTTGTCATCTTCATCAAGTTTTGGGGCACGATCTTTAGGGGACACTTTTCGCCGGGCGCGTCACTCGACAACCGTCGCTCTGTTATCGGCCGGCTCGGGAGCCGTGCCGCGGATCTGGTCGCGGATCTGGTCGACGATCCGCGCCACCTCACGCACAATCAGGTCCTGCCGGTCGACGGCGAGCTCGTGGCTGCTGCCCCGCGCAACGATCCGCCGGCTGTGGGTCGAGAGGTCCTTCAGATCCTCCTGCATCGAGTTCCACACCTGCTCGCGCGCGATCGCGTCCGGAGATGCGTTCGGCCGCCCGAGCACGCGCAACGGATCGCGCGAGATGACGACCACCGGCAGCGTGCCGAAGGGCGGCGCCAGGACCACCTCCGCGCTGGTTTGGGCCGCAGCCAGATACTCCTCGACGCCGCTCCAATGCGCGAGGCAGTTGTCTTCCGCGAGCGCCTGGGCGTAGCGCTGGTCTGGGCCGGGCGAGGCATGGCCGCACCACCCGTGCAGGCGCGCGAGGCCGAGTACGTACTGCGCCTGGAGCACCGCGATCGCCCACTCGCGGCTCCCTTGGTTCGGGCGGAGGCGCTGCTCCTGGTAGGGCGACGAGCTATCCAGCAGCAGCAGCGCCGCGACTTCGCTGGGAAAGTGCGCCGTGTAATCGCGAATATAGAGCCCGCCCCGCGAGCTGCCCACGAGCACGAGGGCGGCCGAACGCCAGCCGCGGCGAGCAGCGCGTGCAGGTCCGAGGCGATATGGTCGGCGTCGCGCGGGGTGTCCGCGCTATCGCTCCAGCCCATGCCGGCGCGGTCGTACGAGCAGACCCGCGAGAAGCGCGCGAGCTTGGTCTGGAGCGGGCTCCAATCGAGCACGTCCGACGCGGCCCCTAGGCCGGCTTCGAGGACGACGGCCGGCTCTCCCGCGCCGATGCAGTACAGGTGCATCCGGCGCCCGCCGACCGAGTAGAGTTGGCCCAGCGGGGGATTGGCCGCGAGGAAGCGCCGGATCGCGATGGCGTTGTAAACCCCGCACAGCGCGAGTGCGAGCAGAGCCAGCGCCGCCACCGTGAGCGGAACGCGCTCAGCCGCTTTGCGCCATAGCGGTTGCGTCGCCGTTGCCGGAGAGCGCGCACGCCGCACGGCCAGCCACGCGACCAAAATCGCGAGGATCAACAGGAGCACGGGGACGAGAGAGTAGAGTGTGTCCATTGAGTTATGGACACCGGCAGCGGCCCCCTAGTTCCCGGCTTGCCGGTGCGTAGAATGGAAGGCGCCGAGCGCCTTGCTCCTTCCGATCGTCCGACGGTACGTGGCGCGGAAACTCCGCGGCTCCTCGATACGCGTCCTTGCGAATGCGTCCTTGCGAATGCGGACGCGCAGGAGGCTTCTCTCTTCGCCAAATCGGGCTGAACCGCTTCCTATAGTCGAGACTGGGGTACGCGTTGATTGGAGCCAGTTCTCTCACGAGATTATCGGCTGGTGCGGTGATCAGGATCTGCGTCGCGAGCCGAAATGCGTGGGCTAACGGGCTTGGCGCCGGCGCCGCAGGGCAAGCAGGACGACGCCGCCCAATCCGCCCGCGCACAGCCACAACGACCCGGGTTCCGGCGTGCTCGCATCGAATCCGACGGTGACCTGCATCAGTACGGCGGTGGGCATTGGCGCTTCGCTCAGTCAGGTGATCGCCGGTTCCATCGTGCATCACTTTGGCTACAACGCGGGCTTTCTCTTCCTGGACGCCGTGGCGGTGGTCGCACTTGGTATCCTTTACTTCTTTATGCCGGAGACACGGGATCAACGATTTCTGGACACATTTCCGCGTACGATACAAGGAGCAGCAACTGCATGAGCACCGTCGTTCTGTTGTCGATGTCGAACGTCTTTATGACGTTCGCCTGGTACGGGCATTTGAAATACGGCCATAGCTGGCCGCTGTGGAAAGCGATCCTGATCTCCTGGGCGATTGCGCTCCTGGAATACTGCCTGGCGGTGCCGGCAAACCGCCTCGGCTACGGCGAGTTCTCAGGCTTCCAGCTCAAGGTCATACAAGAGGTTGTTACGCTCATCGTTTTTATGATCTTCGCCATCACGTTTCTGAAGGAGAAACTGGCGTGGAATTATCTGGTGGCGTTCGCGTTCCTGGGCGGCGCTGCGTTCTTCGCCTTTGCGTTCAAGGCTCCCGGACCGTCTGCTTAAATGACGCCTGGTGGCCGTCGCTGAGGTCGCGTGGGTTATTAGGCGATAACATACTTTACCGTCTATTAAAAAGTGGGTAGATATTGGGTGGCTTGTTGGCTTGGCTGACCGATCACTTTTTGGGCTGCGCCTCCAACCAAATTTTCGCCAAGCCGTCTCCCAGTATCCAACTCGGCAACACATCTGAATCGGAATCCAGATTTGAGAGCACTGCGACATCCATATTGAACTCAGGGTAACGCTGAAGGACTGAATTGAAGCCGGGGAATCCTCCTCCGTGGTACTGGAGTGCGTGGCCGAAGCGCTTGGTCAGTACGACTCCGTAGCCATAGTGCGCAGGCACATGATAATTGTCCTGCGAAACGGCTTCTGGGTAGACTTGGAGGGCGCGTCGCATCGAGTCCGGGTTTAGAAGTTTGCCGTGTGCGATCGCCTCTGACCAGCGGGCAAGGTCCTGGACGGTGGAATAAACCGCCCCTGCCGACCACGCCAGTCTGGGATCGAAAAACACCGGACTCTGCAGCTCCTTGCCGGAAAGAGCATAGCCCTTGGCCTTTCGAGGGACGATCTTAAGGCCATCGTCGTATCCCGAATCGTGCATCCCAAGCCTGTCGAAGATACGTTCCTGAAGGAACCGAGAGTACGGCAGGCCTGAAACCCTTTCGATCAGCATGCCTAACAGAATGTAGCCAGAGTTGTTGTACCTAAATTCTGACCCGTGTTCGTACATCAAGGGTCGATCCCGAACCAGATTCAACAAGTCGTCCGGGACGGCGAGCAAGTTCACTCGCTTCAGATCGGGATTCTCTTGCTTACCGTCTGACGTAGCTGTGTAGATAGGCACGCCGGACGTGTGCGTCAGAAGCTGGTGAATCGTGGCCGATTGCCAGGAATCAGGCAAATTGGGAACGTACTTCCCAATCGGATCGGTCAACGAGATTTTCTTCTCCTCATACAGCAGAAGGACCGCCGCTGCCGTGAACTCTTTCGTTATGGAGGCGATTGAGAAGCGAGTAGCGGTTGTATTTTTGACCTGCCACTCTGCATCCGCCCACCCGCACGCCAACGAAACAATAGTCTTGCCGTCCACGGTCAGCGCCGCTGCGCCCATGAACTTCTTAGTCTGGCAAGCCTCATCGAAGTGGGTTTGGATTTCGACTTTCAGATCAGCTGCTTGGAGAGCGATAGAGGCCGCAAACAGAAAGGCGGCAGCATTGCCAGTCATGTACGCATTGTAGTTTAATCGCCGTTGTGCGGAGGTGCCGCACCGGTTGCGGATCGTCGATGATGCGGGGCGCTTCCGATAATCCGACGTTATGTCGCGCCGACAGTGGCGCGGCCGGTACGCGTCCTTGCGATTGCGGGCATGCAACGGGGTGACAAGAGTAGGTGGGCCACCGGCGGAGAGCGCTTGGTTCGACTAGTCCTAGGCCGGCACGTGCGGCTGGAGTGTGCTGAGATGTTAGCCCCACGCTGACGCATGGGGCTGGGCGGAGGTGCGGGAAACGTTCGAGGTGCGGGAAACGTTTAATGATGAACCGCTCCCTATGGTCGCGGCTCGGGTCCGATTGGGATGACAAGTGGAGTTGGGCTGACGGTTGGGTGTTGACGTGAGAGGCGGGCGAGTTCGTCAGTCCAACACTTGCACGAATTCCGCGAGGATACGGTAGCGATCCTCTTCCGGGTTTAAATCCCACGCCTCGAATTCGGGATTGAGGGGTTCCAGGCGGATGCGGTCGTGCAACCAGGTGCCGTCGGGGTTGTGGGCTTTCTCGCTGCGGTAGCGCTTGATGGTGTAGCGATCGTTGGTGCCTCCGCCGAGGGCTTCGACTAAGACGAGGCGTCCCTGGCGGGAGCCGGTGACGCCTTTGCGGAACACGCACAGCGCGCCGTCGGGGATGGACGGCTCCATCGAACGGCCTTGGATGCGGGCGACGAACATGTCGGGGGTGAGGCGCAGGTTCGCGGGCGCTTCTTCCCAGCCTTGCGATTCGACTGCGGCGTTTTCCAAGAAGGGTCCGGCGGCGACGGCGAGTGAATAACGGGGCAAATGGGTCACGTATTCGCGCACGTTCGATGTCACGTGTTGGCGGTAGAGGCGGCCGAGGGCGCGATCGAAATTGCCAACCCCAGCGGCCACGAGGGTTTCGCGGCGGTCGGTGATTTGGATGAAGTGGGAGAGAGTGGACTCCAAATAGTCCAAAAGCGCGGCGGCGCCGGATTCGCGAGCCTTGGCGGAGAGGTCGCTTTCGAGCTCGGAGAGCACGTCGGATTCTTCGGGGGCGAGCGCATCCCAATCGCGCCGCAGGCGGAGGTAGAGTTGGTCGGTGGCGGGATCTTCGAGCAACACTCCGGCGACGGCGTAGGGCACGCCGGGAAGGTGGACCGTGAGCAATGAATAGCGCGCCCGGTTCGTCGTCGAAGGAGCCATGCTCTGGCCTTACTAGTTCTCCCAGAAGGGATGGTGGGCGTCGTCATTATCGCATGGTCGTGCGGATTTTTGGAGGTAAGCGGCGCGATTAAGGAGCTGGCGTAGGCCGATGGCGGGTGTCGCGGCACTCGCGTCGCGGGGCGCGACGGTGTGTCCGCTCATGGACATTCGCGGTTGGGAAGAGTGGGGTGGTCTGGCAGCCCCAAGCTGACGCATGGGGCTGGGCGGGCTAAAGTCCACCGCAAGCGAAAGCTTGCCCCACAAGATAAGGAGGATCGCTCGGCGGGATCGGGATGACAAGCGTTGAAGTTCCGGCTTCCCGCTGCTATTGCGGGGCGGTCGGGTAGTATCCCTTACGGGCGCGAACCTTGACGTCGGGGAGCGCGACCTTCACGTTGAGGCTGCGAAACTTGCCGGTGGGCGTACCGTTGTCCGAGGGAATGTAGCGCAGAATGTATTGCGTGGTGACTTCACCGGCGATGTTGGCGATGGAGTGGAAGATGGCCGAGGACATGGCCGAGGCGAAGCCGCCGGTGCCGACCTTGAAGGCAAAGTTGCCTTCGTCGGAGGGGACGGAAGCGAAACCCTGCACGTCCTTATAGATGTCCTGCAGAGGATATTCGACGCGTCCGCCGGTTTCCTCGGCGAGCTTGACAAGGTTTTCGTCGCCATCGTTCAAAGTGCCGTAGGCCGAGGTGCTGATGCCGTAGATGGTGACCAGGTTCTTCTGCGCGACTTCGAGGACTTCGGCGAGCGTTTTCGTGCTGGCGTTATCGTTGCCGTCGCCGATGACGATGATGATGCGGCGGGGCTCGATGGGCTCGCCCTTGACCAGCGCGCGGTTGGTGCAGGCGATGTAGATGGAATCGTAGAGGGCGGCGCCGCCGCCGGGTTTCATTTCGCGAATCTTATTGACGATGGGTTCGGCGTCGGTGGTGGTGTTGACCATCAGCTCCGACTTGCTGCCGTAGCCGATGAGGTAGCCGGAGAATTGATCCTTGCCGGGAAGCAGCGTGAGCACGAGCTCGGTGGCGGCGTTTTGGAAATTTTTCCATTGCGCGCGGCTGGTATTGCTGAGATCCATGAGGAAGCCGACGACGACGGGCTGCGCGCGCTCGCGCGAAAAATAGCTCATCTTTTGCGGCTTGTTGTCTTCGAGGATCTCGAAATCCTTCTGCTCCAGGTTGGAGATGAAGCGCCCCTTGGGATCGGTGACGGTGACGGGGACGATGACTTCTTCGACCTGCAGGCGAATGGTGGGGCCGGAAGGCTCGGGAGTCTGCTCCGCCGGAGGAGCCTGACCGAAGCCGAAAGCGGCCAGAACGAAGGTGCCGAGGGCGAGGCGCTGGAGCAACATGCTAGCGATCATTATAAACTACCGGCGATGCGGGTTAGCGGGCGAGCTGCCCACAAGCGGGCTGAAGCCCGCTGCAAGCTAAAGCTTGCCCCACAGGGAATGCAGATCCCGCCAGTCTTCTACTATAAGGACATGGATCTCAAGAATGCGGTGGTTCTGATTACGGGTGGGTCGAGCGGTATTGGCCGTGCCACGGCGCAGGTGCTGGCTCAGGCGGGCGCGAAGGTCGCCATCACGGGGCGCGATCCCGAACGGCTGGCGGAAGCGGCGCGTGCACTGGGGGTGGTAGGAATCCAGGCCGACGCGGCGAACGAGGACGATGTCCTGCGGACGTTTCGCGAAGTAAAGGAAAAGCTCGGCGATCTGGACGTGTTGATCAACAATGCCGGCATCGGCGTGCTGAAGGAGCTGACCGAGATGGACCGCGCCAGCTTCGACGCGGTGTTCGCGACGAACGTCACGGGCGTCATGCTGATGTCGCGCGAGGCGGCCAAGCTGTTCAAGGAACGCAAGCGCGGCAATTTGGTCAATATCGCGTCCACTGCTGCGGTGCGCGGGGCTCCGAAGGGCACGGCTTATTACGGAAGCAAGTTCGCTCTGCGCGGCATGACCGAATGCTGGCGCGCGGAACTGCGCAAGTACAACGTGCGCGTGTTCCTGGTCAATCCGAGCGAAGTGATTACCGACTTCGCGCGCAAGGCCGGATTTCCGCAGGTCGACAATCCAAGCAAACTGCAGAGCGAAGATATCGCTCACATGATCAAAGCTGCGCTCGAGATGAACGACCGGGGGTTCACGCCGGAACTGACGGTGTTCGCGACGAATCCGGTGGATTAGGCCATTTTCGGAGATTCCGTAGACCGAGATTTTAGGTCGAGCGCGTCGCGTTGAGCCCCATGCGTGAGCATGGCGCTTAGGATCTTGAATGTGTAAGCCCCACGCTGACGAGTCTGTGTGAAAACTTCGGCGATGAACCGCTCCCTATGGTCGCGGCTCGGGTCCGATAATTGTTTTCAATAGCGTTGCTCCCGTTCCATGGACACAAGAAGCGTCGAGGCCGACTTTTCACACAGACTCTGACGCATGGGGCTCCATCCGGTCTACACAAACCCAGAAACTGGTCTAGACGTCTTCGCTACGGCAGCGCGAAGACCATCAGCGACTCGTTGTTGTTGTCGTCGCCGCCGCCGATGTCCACGCCGCCGCCTTCGGCCACGGCCACATACTGTTTGCCGCTCTTCCCTGTATAGGTGATTGGCACGGCGCTGGCGTTGTAGTCGAGCTTGGTCACCCACAGCTCCTTGCCGTTTTTGGCGTCGAACGCGCGGAAGCGATGATCGTTCACGGCGCCGATGAAGACCAGTCCTCCGGCGGTGACGATGGGGCCTCCCAATCCGAGCCTGCCGGTCTTGCGCTTGGCTTCGGGAAGTTCCTCGGTGATTCCCAAAGGGACTTTCCAGGCGAACTCGCCGGTGCTGGCGTTCACGGCGATCAGATTTCCCCATGGCGGTTTCTGGCATGGCCAGGTCTTGCCGCGATCGATCAAACCCTTGGCGTCTTTGACGACGGCTTCGAAGCGCGGACTGGGTCCGCCTCCATAAACGCTGTTTTTGTCGTAGGGAGTTATGGCGCCGTCTGGCTGGGTTTCGATCCAGCCGATGGTGCCGACCTCATTCACGTTCACGAAGACGTAGCCGAGTTTCGCGTCGGTGGCGGTACCTCCCCAATTCGCGGAGCCGATGGTGCCGGGAAACGCGACCGTGGTTTTCGGAGGCGCGCCGGGAGCGCGATACATATAAGTGGTGAACGGGCCGTTATTGTAGATGCCTCCGCTCTTCTCGACTAAATCGCGGCAGGCTTGCGCGTGCTCGAGAGTGGTGTCGGCGGCGGTGACGAGATCGGCGGCGCTATAAGCGTGCTTCGATAGCTCGGGCGGCTTCAGCGGGAAGGGTTGCGTGGGCCAGCTCTCCTCGCCGGGAACATCGCTCCTCGGGACGGGACGTTCTTCGACGCCGAAAATGGGTTTGCCGGTTTCGCGATTCAGGATGTACATGAATCCGGATTTCGTAACTTGCGCCAGGGCGGGAATTTTCTTGCCGTTTTGCACGATGTCGATCAGGCCGGGAGCCGGGGGCAAATCCCAATCCCAGATATCGTGATGGATGGCCTGAAAATACCACTTGAGTTTGCCGGTGTTCACGTCGACGGCGACGAGCGAGTTGCCGAAGAGGCCGGCACCCTTGCGGTCGCCTCCCCAGAAATTCGCGGCGGGGCCGCCGAAGGGCATGTAGAGCAGGCCGCGCTGCTCGTCGAGCGTCATGGTGTAGCCCCACACGTTCACACCGGAGCGATGCATCCAGCCATCGTCCTTCCAGGAATCGTGGCCTTCTTCGCCGGGCTGCGGCACGGAATGGAAATCCCACAACTTCTTGCCGGTGCGCGCGTCGAAGGCTCGTGAATCGCCCGCAGGCCCGCGCGGATTCTCTCCCACGGTTGCGCCGATCAGCACGGAGTTGCGGTACACGGTGGGCGATCCATCGTAGGGCACGGTCATCTCCACCACGCCTTCGGTGCCGAATCCGGGAGCGAGCTTGCCGGTGCGCGCGTTGATCCCGAGGAGCTTCGAGCCGGAGGTCACCAGAATGCGCGGCTGATTATCCTTGTCGCCGGGCCAGTAGGCGAGGCCTCTTTTGGATACGGCCGCGGGCGCGTCATAGCGCCAGATTTCTTTGCCGGTATCGGCATCGAGCGCGAAGACGCGATTGCCCGCCGTGAGATACAGCACGCCGTTGATGACGATGGGCGTGACTTCGGAGAAGGCTCCGATGTTGCCGCGCGGCGCTTTGCGTTCTTCGTCGGTGCGAAAGCGGAAAGACCAGGCAGGTTTCAGATTCGTAACGTTCCTGGTGTCGATCTGCTTGAGAGGTGAGTAGCGCGTGCCGGCGAGATCGCGATTGTACATGGGCCAATCGCCGTCGCTGATTTTGCTTTGCCCATTGGAGATGGCGGCGGCCAGCAGCGCGAGTGCCAGCCGGGTGGTTATCGATTTGGTGAACATCGCAGAGTCAATATCTCCTATTCCGGGCGCGCGTGCAATGTTGCACAGTGTCCTGCGCCTAATGCAAGCCGATACAATCGAAGCATGGATGCTATCGTCGCGAGCCGTGCCGCCGTTTTATTTCGACCTTTTACTTTTAAGCAGCTGGCGCTTAAGAACCGAATCGTGATGGCGCCCATGACGCGGCGTAAGTCGCCGGGCGGGATTCCGGGGGCCGACGTTGCCGCCTATTATCGACGCCGTGCCGAGGGAGGCGTCGGATTGATTGTGACCGAAGGAACGTATATCCCTCATGAGGGAGCCGGCTTTTATCCCGACGTCCCACGCTTTTACGGGGAGGAAGCGCTCGCGGGGTGGAAGAGGGTGGTGGAGGAGGTGCATGCCGCAGGAGGCCGCATCTTTCCGCAGATTTGGCATGTGGGGTTGACGGCGCCCGTGGATCTCACGACGGGGCAGGGGGCCGTGGGACCGTCGGGGTTGTTGAGGCCCGGCGAAAAGGTCCGCGAGCCGATGACGCAGCAGGATATTGACGACGTCGTCCGCGCCTTCGGCGAAGCGGCAGCGTCGGCGGAGCGGCTCGGCTTCGATGGAGTCGAGATTCACGGCGCGCATGGATACTTGATCGATCAGTTTTTCTGGGAGGGCACCAACCAGAGAACCGATCGTTACGGAGGAGATCTGGTGCGGCGCACACGCTTCGCGGTTGAGGTGATCGAAGAGATCCGCAGCAAGGTGAGTCCGGACTTTCCCGTGTGCTTGCGTTTCTCGCAATGGAAATTGCAGGACTACTCCGCGAAATTGGCGCGCACGCCCGAGGAGCTGGAGCGTTTTCTGGAGCCGCTATCGGCTGCCGGCGTCGATATTTTCCACTGCTCGCAACGCCGCTTTTGGGAGACGGAGTTTGAGGGCAGTCCACTGAATCTGGCCGGGTGGACGAAGAAGCTCACCGGGAAACCCTCGATCACGGTGGGCTCGGTAACTCTCAATCAGGAGTTCACGACGTCGTTTCGAAATCCCGACACAGCGATGGTCACGGGCATCGACGAACTGCTGGAGCGGATGGACCGCGGCGAGTTCGATCTGGTGGCTGTCGGCCGGTCGCTGATCGTGAATCCCGACTGGGCGGCGATTGTGCAGCGCGGGGCGATGGAGGAACTGCAGCCGTACCAGCGCGACGTGCTGCAGCGGCTCGTGTAAACGGCTACTTCTTCTTACCGGCCACACCGGCAGCGGGGTCATTGCCTATAATGCTGTCCAACTCTTTGAGCAATTTCCTGCGGATGGGGGTGTCCCGGTAGAGCAGCACCGCGGATTTCAGTGCGGACGCCCCTTCGCGGCAGTCGCCGCCCTTGCCGTGGAGCCAGTGCATCGCCGGCAGCGACGCGTATATAAATGTCCGTTCCAGAATCTCGTCGCCGCCGCCGGGGAAGGTCCTGGCGTACTCGGCATCCTTCACGGCACGGGCGTTAATCAATTGCTGCAAACGCGGAGTGGGTTGCAAGTCCAACTCGGGCACCAGATCGAGAGCCGTGCCATTCTCCAACATCGCTTCGACATCGGCTTGCCTGCGCTGCAATCGGCGCATGGCGTCCAGAGCCTCAGGGCGCACTCCGCTATCGTCGGCGACCAGAGGCAGCGAGGTCCATAGCGGCTGATTCTCGCCGATCGTTTGCACGATCGCAAGATTCTTTTCGCGCTTCTCGTTGTCCAACGCCCGGCGCTGGCTGCTTTCGCCCAGGAATGTCATGATCGTCGACCCGGCCCAGAGCGCGCACGGAATGAGCGAAATGACGATCAGCGCGATCCGCGCGGCGGCCCACTGGCGCGTGAATGCGGCAGCGGTGATCCCGAGCGGCAAAATCAGGATGATAGCGGCGGGCCAACTGGTCTTTCCTTCGTCCATCACCAGCAACGCGCAGAAGGCGGCCGCAGCCGATAAAAGGCCCAGCAGCAATCCACCCGGCGCATGCTGGCGATAGAGCAACAAGCCCATGATGAGCCAAGTCGCCAGAGTGAGCGCGAAGGCCCATAGCATCTCCCAACCCCGCGAGTAACGGTCCTCGCCGCTCAAAGCCGGCACCGAGACGATCTGGTACAGGTCGAAGGCCAGCAATCCCCAGGCGGCCAACATCAGGATCAGCAGGATGATCGCGTCCAAGTTCGTCGGGTTTGCTGGATTCATTTTCACGGCGGCCAATTGTCCCCTATTGGACCACAGTAGGCGCTGGTGCCACTGCTGTCCAAATGAACGAATTTAGAAGCCTTGGTGAGCCAGCTCCTGGGGGGGCATCAGCCCCTTGCGCACGAGCCAAAAATTTTTAGTGAAATCCCTCCTACTCTCTGCGATATGGGGCATGGGAGGTAAACCTCGGAGCCAAAATGGGCCCGATACGCAATCTCGGCGACTTGGCCGGCAACGGTCCGTCCGACTCCAGTGCGTCCACGCGCAAAGCAAGCGGTCAGGCCGTGGAGGATCAGGCGCAGCTTTCGACGGTACCGCTGGAGACGCAGGTCGAACAGATTCAAAGTACCCACCCCTCCAGTTTTGAAGCCGTCCTGCATGATGCGATTCGGGGGCTCAGAGCCGCGGCGGCGGAATCCGCCGATCCCGCGCAGGTCGCCTATCTGTCGGGTTTGGCGAATCGCTTTCAGCGGCTGGAAGATACCGGCGTACCGGATGTTTCGTCCAACGTGAACCCGAATCCGTCCAGTTGAGTCCTCGCTTACAGTCTTTCGCTTACGGTCGGCGCAAGGACCCGGCGGTTGGATTTCATTGGGGGCTGGGCGCCGCGACCTCTGCGATGACCTCAGGAGTCAGGGGCTGCTTCAATTCCAATCCAAGGTGCCAAACGCCGTTTTCTGTTTGGGCGTATCGCACGGTCGCTGTGCTATCGAGATTCGCCCACTCGGCGCGGACCGTCACTTCGGTGTCCACGGAAATCTGGTTGGCGATTTCGATTCCTAAACCGCCCTCCGATATGTCGAGGCAGCGGCCCATGACATGATTCTTACCGCGAGGGCCGATCCAGGACAAGAAGATCACTCCGAAAAAGCGGTAGCGCGGAGAGCGGCGCAGTTCGGTCCGCGGAGCCCCATTGCTGTCGTTAGAGTTGTCGTTAGAAACGTCCATAGCTGCTTTCCGGACCCGATCTTCCCATGGGATCGACGACGAGCGTGCACGTCAGTGCCACTGAACGATCCTATCACGCACGGGGCTGCAACAGGCATTCTGAATCGTCCGGTAGAAAGCCGGAGGCGCCGCTGATTAGCCGACGCGCCAATTCAATAATGTCGCTCTGCCGCGCCCGGCGTTCAAGTCCGGCCGAATGGATAGTTCCAACACGGCGACGCCCTCGAGACTGACGGCATATTGTTCCACTTCGCGCGTGGAGCCCTGTGGACTGAAGGTCCATTGCTGCCTCACAATTTCGTGTGCCGGAGCGCCCAAGGCCTGCGACCAGCGGAGGGTGAACTGCTGAGTCCGCTCGATCTCTTTTTCGACAAATTGAACCTGGATACGGTGGAGAGGCGCGGGTTCATCGAAGATGATGCGAACGAGTTGTTCCCCATCTTCGGCGGCGCGCCAGCCGCTCTCCGCGGTAGCGTCGAAAATCGCTTCGACGGGGAACGCGGGATCTTCGGAACTAACCTCAACGGCGGCAATGTTTTCGAGATCGAGCCACGTGTCGTCGTTTGAAACAACAATTGGCGCAACGACGTCACTTCGCGCCTGGGCCGTACCGATGATCCGTTTCCGCATACTTCCATTGTGGACTAGTCACCGCTTGGTTGACGCAAGAGCTAGTGGAACAGCAGAATTCCACAGTGCCCAGGTTTGGGTTCCACTCAGTCGTGGGACCAACTCCGCTACGATGGTCAGACAGGAGATGATCCATGCCGAAGAGGCTCATGCTGTCGTGTCTGGTTACTGCCGCCATCGCGTGCGCACAAAACGCGCCCCCGGTTTCATACACCGTGGTCCAAGAGAATTCGTTGTTCGGACCAGCCACCACGATGACCGTCTATCGCGACGGTGCGAAAGCCGTCATCGATATCGTGCAGCCCGGCACGCATGTCCGGTCGATCTACGACCTGCAAGCCCACACCACGATCAGTTGGGACGCTAGTGACGCCGCAGCGGAATGCGGCAACGGGACGTTTAAAGGCGACTGGGGCGATCCTTTTTTAGGAGCGGCGGCCCTGATGGACGAACTGAAGAAACAGCATGCCACCCCGGCCGGCACCGAGACCTTGAATGGCGTCTCCACCGCGGTCTCGGAGTTCGTCATGGAAGGCACAACCGGGAAATCGAAAGTTTGGGTCGAGCCGAAGTATGGCATGATCATGCGGATTTTAATGGCGCAGGCGAGTGGTCCACCGAAGGTCGTCTACGAGACCAGGATGACTGTCGCCGCTCCACCGGGCGCGACGTTCGTTCCTTCCTGCAAGGCTGCCGCGCCCGTGCCTACGGACGAAGATAAGATCTCCGCCATCGTGGGCGGACCTGGTTCCGACTACGCGTTTGCCAACAAAGGAGAGCCGTCAAACGGCGGCTGCATGATCCTGTTCCACGTATTCCGCGCCGGCGTGATGACTCCGGTGACCAGCGGCTTCCAGGTTGTCGTGGACGGCAAGGAGGTGCCGGTGCTGGCGAACGGCCTGATCCGGCTCGTCAATATGCCGAAGCAGTTCATTATGGAAGTGCGCGTTCCCAGCGGCGGCGCGAGTGGTCCCATTTTCCGGCAATGCAATAAGCCGCAGACGACGCTGCTGCTGGTGGCCAAGAATTGGGACAAGCTGGGCGAGGGCGCGGACTGGCTGTGGGTGAAGTCCGGGAAGTTCGCAGGCCAGTAGAGACGACATCGTCCGCCTTTCACACAAGGTCCCTTGTGCGACACTCTTCCGTTGTGTAACAACAGGAACGTTTATAACGTTTTCCGCGAAGAGATTTTTGGGTGCGGATGTTCTGCATGTTCGAGATAGTAGAGACACACGAAGGTAAAGGACTGCTTTGCCGGGAAATCCTTGAATCGCTGCCGGAGTGGTTTGGCATACCGGAAGCGATTGACGCCTACGTGGACGGCGTCGAAGGACAGCCGATGCTCGTCTGCAAGGAGGCGTCAGACGGTCCCGTCGTCGGATTCCTTTCCCTGCGCTTTCACACGCCGGTCGCGGCAGAGGCTTACGTGCTGGGCGTTCGTCGTGAATGGCACCGGCGAGGTTGCGGCACGATGTTATTCGACGCTGCCGCTCGATTAGCACGCGCTCGCGGCTCCCGTTTTCTGACTGTCAAGACACTCGCAGCCACGAATCCGGATCCCAACTACAGGTTGACGAGACAGTTCTATGAGAAGATCGGCTTCCTGCCGCTTGAGGTGTTCCCCGCCTTGTGGGGGACTCAGAACCCTTGCCTCTTGATGATTAAGCCATTGTGAGAGCGACAACCGCGACAAATCAACGTGAATCCTCACGGCTGTCAGAGTACATCCAGTAAAGATCAAAATCGATTTCAAGCTTGAACTCCGCCAGCGATTCCACCAACTCGCGGTTGAAGTGATAACCCGGATAGTCATTGTTGAACTTCGCGACCAGTTGCATGGTCCCACCGTACTTTGACGCGAGATCGATGAACCCTTTCCTGTTCGCTCTCAGCTGGTCAATTACGTCTCGGATATGGGCCTCGATGTCGCATGTCCGGTCAAGCCGGGAGAACAGCGACCACCGGCTAAACTTGCGCTCAAGATGGGTGCGCTCGTTGCGGCTGCCCTTAATCCAGCACTCCGTCGGCGGCGTTCCAGCTTGCAGCGAAATGTCGGCGGGGTCAAATTCGCCAACAAGGGTAAAGTAGGCGTACTGCTCGTTTGGATCAATCATCGTCTCGTAGATGACTATAACGGGCTGGCGATTTCCACTTGAGGAACGAAAATTAACGCCGTCGTTGCACGATGGGCCTTTGTGCAACGGCAGCCATTCCTGCGAGCCGTTCGCCCAAGCGCGACCGGCGGTCAGAGTGGAAGGCCGGCATCGCATACAAGGGCGGATCTATCATTGCTAAGGGAGCGATTTGCTCCACAGAGCTCAAGTGAGGTGCAGAGATGTCCACACAATTTAAAATCGGCCGGCGGCAGTTCTTGCGAGCGGCCGCGGTCGCCGGGTTGGGCGGGATGGCTTTCGGCGCCGAGCGCACGGTCGGCATGATCTTTCCGCCCGACGCCAAAATACCCGCGGACGGTTTGGAGCTCTATCCATCGGGCGTTACTTTTCTGGGCGAGGGATTGAACTTCAAGGGCATGACGCCCGAGAGTTTCGACGAAGCCGTGCCCCGCATCGTGCCCGCGGCCTTGCGGCTGAAAGAGCGCGGCGCGGCCGCGATTTCCATCATGGGGACTTCGCTCACTTTCTATAAAGGCGCGGCGTTCAACCGCGAATTGATTGATCGAGTGCAGCACGCGACGGGCCTGCCGACGACGTCCATGTCCGAGGGAATTCTGGATGGGTTGCGCGTGGCGGGAGCGAAGAGAGTCGCCGTGGCGACCGCCTACACGGATGTCATCAACGCGGCATTGAAGCGTTTCCTCGAAGAGAACGGCTTCACGGTTCTCGGGATTAAAGGATTCGGCCTGGTTAACGTGACTCCCGAGGCGCAAGGCCGATTGTTCAGCTTCAGCGCCGGAGTCTTCGAGGAGTTCCACGAGGCCGATACGCTGCTGGTCTCCTGCGGAGGTTTCCGCACGCTCGATCTGCTCGTCCCGCTGGAGAAGAAGTGCGGCATCCCTGTGGTTTCGAGCTCACCGCATGGGTTCATGAACGCGGTGCGGTTGGTGGGAGTAGATCCACGCCGGCCGAACTACGGCAGCGTGCTCGCCAAGGCGTAGCGAACGATGCCGCTCTCGACTGGCACGAAACTCGGGCCCTCCGAAATTCTTGCGCCGCGGAGAGTGCGGGCGAAGTGAGACCGCTGGCGAGCCCGATGCGTCAGCTTGGGGCTTATACTCTTTAAATTTTAAGCCCCACGCTCACGCATGGGGCTCCGCGCTACGACGTGGGGCGGAAAGGGCCGCTTTTTTTCTCCGTCCCGATGAAGAGATATGAAGTATGATGTCGCAAGGCCTGTTGCCAAGGAGTATAAAATGATGCGAACTTGCGCGCTCTTTCTCACGCTAGGCGCCTTCAACGCCGTGAATGCTCAGGTTGCGTACAATCGTCTGCTGAACGCGGCGAGCGAACCGCAAAACTGGCTCACCTATAGCGGAAGTTTTGCGAGCCAGAGATACAGTACTCTGGCGCAGATCACTCCCGAGAACGTCAAGGATGTCGCGCTGCAATGGGCATTCCAGCAGCGCTCGACAGAGAAGTTCGAATCGACGCCTTTAGTGGCCGACGGCGTGATGTATTTGACGCAAGCTCCGAATGATATCGTCGCGCTGGATGCGGCCACCGGCGAAATCAAGTGGCTGTATAACTACACGCCGGCGCGTGACTCGCGGCCGTGCTGCGGGCGCGTGAATCGCGGCGTGGCGATTTTAGGCAACACGGTTTACATGGCGACCATCGACGCTCACCTGGTGGCGGTGGACGCCCGCGACGGGAAGCTCCTATGGGACCACGAAGTCGCCAAAGCCAACTCCGGCTATGCGATGACGCATGCGCCGCTGATCATCAAAGACAAAGTGATCGCCGGCGTGGCGGGTGCGGAGTTCGGTATCCGCGGTTTCATCGCGGCCTTCGACGCGGCCACCGGCAAAGAGGCGTGGCGCTTCTACACGATTCCCGGCAAGGGCGAGCCCGGCAGCGAAACGTGGGCCGGCGATTCGTGGATGCACGGCGGCGCCAGCGTTTGGATGACGGGGTCCTATGATCCGGAAACGAATTTAACTTACTGGGGAATCGGAAATCCAGGTCCGGATTACAACAGCGACAAGCGCGGCGGCGACAATCTGTACAGCGATTGCGTGGTCGCCCTGGATGCCGAGACGGGCAAGTTGAAATGGTATTTCCAATTCACTCCGCACGACGATTTCGATTTCGACGCCGTGCAGGTTCCGGTGCTCGCGAACGTGAACTGGCAGGGGCAGCCGAGGAAGGTTTTGCTGTGGGGCAATCGCAACGGCTTCTTCTACGCGCTGGACCGGACGACGGGCAAGTATTTGCGTGGGACTCCTTTCGTGAAAGTGACGTGGGCTACGGGACTGGACGAAGCGGGCAGGCCCATGCGTGCAAACGGTGCGGTGCCAACCGCCGCCGGTACCGACATCTTTCCCAGCCAGAGCGGCGGGACGAATTGGTTTTCGCCGTCCTTCAGTCCGCACACGGGTTGGTTTTATGTGAACGCGTGGGAAGGCGTGCATGCGTCATATACCAAGACCGACGCCGAATATCAGGAGGGAGAGCGCTTCACCGGTGGCGCTCCGAAACCGACGCGTCCGGGATTACGAGCGGGGCAGGTCACGAACAAACGGGAAGAAGATGGATACGGCGCGGTGCGCGCGCTGGATCCGGTCACGGGCGAGAAGAAATGGGAGTTCAAGATGACCGACGTCACGCAGAGCGGCATCTTAACCACGGCGACGGATGTTTTATTCACCGGCGGACGCGAAGGCTTTTTCCAGGCATTGGACGCGCGCACGGGTAAATTGCTGTGGCGCGTGAACGCGGGCGGAGAAGTGGCGATGGGTCCGATGACGTACGCGGTGAATGGGAAGCAGTACGTCGCGTTTGCGGCGGGCGGCAGTTTATTCGTGTACGGGCTGCGCTAAGCTGCCCTACACAAGCTCCAAATCTCGAGTGGATTGCGCCCATGATTTGCGTAAGCCATTCATGTATACTTGGCCGTGTTCGTGCATCGGCAGTGGGAATCCTGGTAAAGGGGGCAAGCTTATGATGCGCACGGTTTTCGTGGGGTTGGCGCTGGGGACAGCGATGCTGGCGGCCGAACTTCCTTCCACGGTGACGTTCTCCAAGGATGTCCTTCCTATATTTCAGAGAGACTGCCAGAGCTGTCATCGGCCCGGTCAGGTGGCGCCGATGTCGCTGCTGACGTATCAGGAAGCTCGTCCCTGGGCGAAGGCGATCAAGGCGGCTGTCACCACCAAGAAGATGCCGCCATGGTTCGCGGATCCGCAATACGGCCACTTCGAGAATGACCGTTCCTTAAAGCGGAGCGAGATCGACACGCTCGCGAAGTGGGCGGACACGGGAGCGATGGAGGGCAATCCCAAGGACGCTCCCGCGGCCATTCAGTGGCCCGGCGGCGGGTGGAATATCCAGCCGGAAATCGTCATGGATATGCCGGCTCGCGAAGTGCCGGCCAAAGGAGTTCTGGAATGGGAGCTTATCGCGATGCCGGCTCCCTTTAAAGAAGACACGTGGGTCACGTCGATGGAAATTGTCCCGGGCGATGCATCTGTCGTGCATCATATTTGTTTCAGTTTTGAAAAGCACAAACCCACGACGGTCTATAACCGTTACGAATGGGTGCAAGTGCCGCGCGATGAGACCGGAAATCCTACGCCCGGCAACGAGGGATTTGCGGAGCTGCCGAACATGATCATCGCCACGCGCGATGTGGGCAGCTCCGAAGTGAAGCTGCGCGAGGGTCATCCGACGCTGAAACAGACGCTCGATTTTTGTTATCTTCCGGGCGCGACGTTCGACGATTACCGCGGATGGAACGCCGGAAAACTGGTGCCCGCGGGCTCCGACATCATCGTGAGCCTGCATTACACGACGAACGGGAAGGCCGTGGTGGATCGCACGAAGATCGGCTTCACGGTGGCGAAGACGCCGCCGGCGAAGAAGTTCATTGTGCAAGGTTCGGGCGAGGATGCTCCGGTGACCGCCGCGACGCCCGCGAGCGAGCGGGCGGCCTTTGCGTCCACGTACAATCCGGAATTTAAAATTCCTCCGAACGAAGCCAACTATCTGGCGCCGCCCATGAACATCACGTTCCTCAAGGACGTCGAAATCGTGACGCTCCGCCCGCATGCCCATGTGCGCGGCAAGAGCGCGAGTTATCGCGTCACTTATCCGGATGGACGCGAAGAAGTGGTGCTGAATGTTCCGCGCTACGATTTCAACTGGCAGCTGGCGTACGGCATGGCGTTGAAATTGCCGAAGGGCTCGCGCATGCATTTCGAATTTCGCTACGACAATTCGGTGAACAACAAAAATAATCCGGACCCGAAGCGCTGGGTGTATCAAGGATTCCAGAGTTGGGAGGAAATGATGGCTCCCAACCTCGGCTTCCTGCTGGATCGCGACGCCGATGTCAGCGGGCTGATGTCGATTCAGTAATCGGCACACACTGCCGCCTCCGGCTCCTGTTTCGTACGGTCCGTCATCGGCATCCTGCTGCTTGACACCCATCGTGCTTGATACCCATCGCCGGCTTGACACGCAACATGCTTGACACGCAACGCCGGTTTGAACATACTGGACCGCTAGGTCAGCCTGCCTTCCGTGCTGCCCCGCAAAGACTGAAAAAGGAGAGCTGTGATGAATCGCTACAGCCAAGACATGGCGCAAAACGACCGTTCGGCATTATCGCGCAGGGATGTATCGCGCAGGGATGTGCTCAAGGGGATTGCCGCTGCCGCGGCGGGAGTGATGTTGCCGGCCAGCGCGCTGGTCGCCCAGAATGCGCGAACGACGCCAGGCCCGATCGACATGCATCAGCATATCGGGGGCGCGGGTGGCCTGGGCGGGGATTGGTCGGTCCAAAAGGTGCAAGATCTGATGGGCAAGAACGGCATCTCCGCGGTCATCTTCTCGAACGCGGGCTCCGGCGATCAACTCTATACGGGGACCGAATCCGGGAGCACCTTCGCGCGCAAGTGGAACGAGAATGCGGCGAAGATCGTGAGCGATCATCCGAAGATCTTCGGATTTTTCGCGGCCATTCCTTTTTCGGATGCGGACGGGAGCCTGAAAGAAATCGCATACGCGTATGACACGCTGAAGGCCGACGGCATCGGGATCTTGAGCAGTATCGGCGACAAATATCCCGGCGACGCGCTCTTCCGTCCGCCGTGGGAAGAGATGAACCGCCGCAAGGCCATCACGTTCACGCATCCCTTCGTGCCCAAGTGCTGCCTCACGCTGTTCCCCGCAGCGAGGGATTCGGTGGAGCGCGACTTCGACACCACGCGCGCCTTCACGAATCTGCTGTATTCGGGGACGCTGGCGGAGCTACCGGATATTCGTTACATCGTGAACCACTCCGGCGCCACGCTGCCTGTGCTGGCGGGGCGGATTAAAGACCGCGTTCCCGGCGCGGCCAGCACCGGGGGCAAACCTCCGACGGATGGCATTTCGCCCAAAACTCCGAAGGGCGTGTTTTACGAGTATCAGAAGCTGTATTACGAGTGCGCGCACGCGGCGTATGCAGCGCCCATGGCGGCGTTGCTGGCCTTCGTTCCGAAATCGCAACTGCTGTTCGGGACGGATTACCCGGCTGAGGATCCGTCATCCACCTTGTTAGAACTCAAGCGCCGCAACCTTCCGCCCGATGTCCTCCGCGCGTTGTATCGCGAGAACGCGGAGCGGCTGTTCCCGCGGTTTAAAGCGTAGGGATCGCGAGCGCGGGCAGGAGATGGTTATGATGCATCGTCGTGGTTCTATAGTTTTCTTGGCGGCAGTCCTGACGACCGCGCTGGCTGCCGGACAAAATGCGGCGCCGCAAGCGTCCGGGATCGACATTACAGGCTCCTGGAATGCCGCGGGCGGAGGCGGCGGCGAAAACGAGTTGGTGGACTATGCAGGCGAGCCGCTCAACGAAGCGGGCCGCATGTATGCGCTCACCTGGAATCCCACCATGATGACGACTCGCCAGCAACAGTGCGCGGGATACGAGCCGATCCGGTTGATTGAACGCGGCAGCCGCCGGTTCTGGGAGGTTCGCGATCCTTACACGCAGAAGCTGATTTCCATTGGGATGTACGGGCAAATCACGGAAGGCACGCGAACCATCTGGATGGACGGGCGCCCTCATCCTCCCGCCTACGCGAAGCACACTTTCCTGGGATTCGCCACGGGCAAGTACGACGGCAACGTCCTGACCGTCTACACGACGCACATGAAGCGCAACTGGATTCGCACACCGAACGGCGTGCCTTTCAGCGATCAGGCCACGCTAGTCGAACATTTTATCCGCCACGGCGACCGCCTGACGTATGTTGCCGCGCTCACCGATCCCGTGTATTTCACCGAACCTTTGGTGACCACCGCGGATATGGTCCGCGCCACCAGAAATCCGGACGCCTGGCTGTACGCCTGCGACGACGGCGAGCAACTGCTGGAACAGCAGCCGGACAAGGTCCCGAATTACCTCTTCGGGCAGAACCCTTATTTGCGCGAGCACGCCGAACTGCACCACCTGCCGCTGTTCGCGGTGCTGGGCGGCGCGGTAACGATGTATCCCGAAATCCTCGGGAAAATGAAATCGGCCACCGATGTGGAAGCGCTCGCGCTGACGCGTCCCTCAGCGAGCCCCATGGAGACAAGCCGCGCGATCGATCCTAATCCGCACGATGGAAATATCCATGTATGGCCGGTGCAGGGCGGCGTTTATATGCTGATCGGCGACGACGCCAATATCGCGGTTCAGATCGGCGATCAGGGAGCGTTGGTGGTCGACACGGGCACGGGAAAGCTGGCGGATAAAGTGATCGCGGCCATTCGGGGATTGGTCGGAGACAAGCCGATTCAGTTCATCGTGAATACAAGTTTCCACGGCGATCATACCGGAGGAAACGTGAAAATTCACGCGGCGGGCGCCGATCCGAGTTTAGTGGGGTCGTTCTTTGACAGCAACTTTAACGGATTCAAAGACGCCGGCGTAGGAGCAACGATCATCGCGCACCAGAACGTGCTGAACCGCATGAGCGCGCCTACCGGCAAAGTGGCTCCGACGATCTCCGACGGCTGGCCCAGCGACACTTACTTGAAAGGCCGTCGACGAAAGTATTACAACGACGAAGCCGTGGAAGTGTTTTGGGAGCCCAACGCGATTACCGATGGCGACAGCATCGTGCAGTTCCGGCGCTCGGATGTGATTGTGACCGGCGACATCCTTACCACGACGCAGTATCCTTTCCTCGATCTGGCGAACGGCGGAAGCGTGCAGGGAGAAATCGCGGCGCTCAACAACATTCTGGACCACACTGTGTACAAGCATCTGGGCGACGACGGTACGTTGATCGTTCCAGGGCATGGACGCGTGTGCGACGAATACGAGGTCGCCGAGTATCGGGATATGTTGGCGATTATTCGCGACCGCGTGCAGGCCATGATCAAGCAGGGAGCCTCGCTGGAGCAGGTAAAGGCGGCTCGCGTCACGGTGGATTACGACCCACGTTACGGCGCGAACTCCGGTCCATGGACCACCAGTATGTTCGTCGAAAGCGTCTACAACAGCCTGAAGCAGGGCTCGGTCAAAGCGGCGGGCCAGAGATAGCAAGGACGCCATTCGGCAAGTGATTAGAACATTTGTGGAGATTTCGTCGGCCGGAATTTAGATCGAGGCGGTTCCCAGCGCGGAGCCCCATGCGTGAGCGTGGGGCTTAAGATTTGAGGAAGTGTAAGCCCCACGCTGACGCATGGGGCTCCGAGGCCGTCTATTGCGCTTGTGCGACGGTGCTTGGCTGCTGCAGCAACCCTTCGATCTCGGCGACCTGGGTAGAGGAAGCGGTGCCTGGGTAGAGCAGGTGGAGCAAGCTCATCTGAAAACGAATTTCGTCCGTCGGGTGGGTGTCGGTGGGGAAGGAATTCCGGTTCATGACAAACCTATCGACGCGGACGGGTAGAACCAATAGTAATTTTCGTAAATCGGTACTCGGGAGCCGAGAGGCTCAAGAAACCGCCGCAGTTGGGGTACTACAAAGGGGGTTAAGGGAAGGGAGCTAGCGGAGTCAACTACGGGGCATTTTTAGGGGGTGCGGCGATCTCTTGAGCCTTTCATTTTTTTTCACGCTTAATGTGAAGCAATCCGCGTGCCAAATTGGCGTACTCGCGAAAACGGCAGAAAATATGGAGTTTTGGGCGTGAGGGGAGTGGAAGGTCGACGAACGGCGGGAAAAATTACGGGAATCGTGATCGAATACGGGCATGGGTGGCCGGGAACCACCAGTTAGTCGACCGGTCGTCGCCGCAACGCCGGCAAAACCCGTTACTCGACATGCCCGCTGCCGCTCCGGATGACAGGATCGTGGGAGGGCCGAGACTAGGGTCTCTGCGCAGGCATTGCGAGAGCCGACTTTGCGGCGCCATTTGAAAGATTGGTGTTCGAAAGATTCACGGGGACGGCGGGTCTGACGCTGCCCTCGGAGGGAAGAGGGCTTGGGGCGGCGGAAACGTGGCCGGACTTGGCTTCGTCGAACTCGACGTTGTTTTTCTGCAGGGTTGTTCCGGTGGAGTAGTCCAACAGAATGCGAGCTCCCATATAGGCGTTTTCGGCGGTGACTTCGGCGGCGGCGGCGGTGGTGAGATCGCGCTGATCCTGAATCACCTGATAAACGGTGGTGGCGCCGAGCGCGAGTTTTTTCTGATCGGCGTCGAGCGTCTGTTCCTGCAGGACGCGTCCCTTCACGGCGGCCGCATACTGGGCACGCGCGAGTTGCAGGGCGGTGAGGGCGTTCTGCACATCGGCGCGGATTTGATTGATCTGGCGTTGCACCTGCAGTTCGCTCATCCGCACGTTCAGCGAAGCCGTCGCGACGTTGGCCTGAGCCGCGCGGTTGTAGAGCGGCACGTTGAGGTTGAATCCCAAGGAGTAGGTGGGAAAATTACGCGCCAGCAGTTGTCCGAGAACGGATCCATAGTTGCCGATGAAGAACGGGTCGGCGATGGGCGTGACCGCGCCGGCAGGGCCAACGACTTCGTTCTGCACGCCGACGAGGGCGTTGGTGCGGAAATCGCCCACGGCGCTCAGGGTCGGCAGCAATTGATTTTTCGTCCCGGCGAGCGAGATTTTACTGTTTTCCACCTGCACGCGGCTTTGCAGCAGATCGGGGCGGTTGTCGAGAGCGGCTGAAACGAGATCCTGTATGGGAATCACCGGCTCCACATCGGGTACGCGCATAGGATCGGTGGGCACGATGCGAGCGGCCATGACGGAAAGGCTCGCGAGTCCGTTACGGCTGAGGGCGCTTTTCAAAACGATTTCGGTTTGCGCGACGAGCCCTTCCGCCGCGACCAAGCCTTGTTCCGCGGTCGCCAGCTGCGCCTCGGCGCGAACGATTTCAATGGGAGCGAGGGTGCCGACCTCGACTTGCTTCTGGTTATCCTCGTAAAGCTTTTGCGCCACGGCGACGGCTTGGTTTTGCACGCTCACTTGGGCGATGTTCGCGACGAGATTCCAATACAACTGCTCGACGTTGGCGACGGTATTCACCAGTTGCTGGCGAAAAACAAAATCCGCGGCTCGCAAATTATTCTTGGCGATACGAATAGTGCGCCGATTGACGGCGAGGCCGAAGCCCTGAAGCAAAGGTTGCGTCACCGTTAGATCCAACGAAGATGCGGTCGCCGGATTCACCGTGGAGCGGTAGGAATTCTGCTCGGTCGTGTTGTTGTTGAGCGTCAGGGCCGCCGTCCCGCCCGTGCCGAATGTTTCCGCGATGCCTACGTTGGCGGTCTTGTTGACGGTTACGAGGGCCGACGTTCCCGTCGTCACCGTGTTGGATTGCGGCGCCGTGGAGTGGCCGAAGTTCAAATTGGTGAACACCTGCGGATCGTAAGTACCATTGACGCCCAGGGGGCTGAGGTAACCCAGGGCGGGAAGTCCCGCGATGATGGTGCCGAGCAGGGGGCCCGCGCCGGTGGGAATGCCCGCGAGGACGGTGGTGGGGATGCCCAGGGTGGCGACGCCCGACTTGGCTCGCAGGACGTCGGCATCGGCGAGGGCAAATTCGTAGCGCTCGATTTCGATGTCCAGATTATTTTCAAGCGCGAGTGCGATGGCATCGCGGAGGGACAAATACAACTGGCCGGCGCGCAGGAGCGAATCGAGGCGCGCGGTATTCGAAACGTTGATGGGCGCGACCGGGTGAATATTTTCGTAGTCGCGCACCACGCCGGAATACCAGTGATGGGGACCGGAGTCCGGTTGGGGGGCGTTCGCACTGGGTGCTCCGCTTTGCGCAAAGCCCGGGGGCGAGGCGAGAGTGACCACGCAAACCATTGCTATAAAAGATCGAAACTGTATCATGATGATTCCCCAGTTGCGGACGACGGAAGGACCAATATGTATCCCGCTGGAGCGGCCGACCGGCGCCGTCCGCGGCACAGCGTGCCGCAAAACGCCACAATCTGTTATTTTCGCACGTCGCAGCCGGCAGTTTCGCACGACCCAGCCTTTGGCTGCCGAAACATTCGCGGGACTTCAGGCAAGACCACATGCCTGGTGCGCCTGCGGGTTGCTATAGTAAATCTCGTGTCCGAAGCCGTCATGCAAGTTTTCCGCGAAACTGGCGCCTATCTGAAGGGCCACTTTCGTCTCACCAGCGGTTTGCATTCGAACGAATATCTGCAGTGCGCGCTGGTGTTGCAGCATCCCGCGTACGCGGAGCGATTCGGCCGCGAGTTAGCCTCGCGCCTGCCGGCCTGCGACATGGTCGTTTCCCCGGCGGTGGGCGGGCTGATTATCGGGCATGAAGTGGCGCGAGCGAAAGCGACGGCGGAGAAATCCGTGCGCTTCCTTTTCACCGAACGCGATGCCGACGGCAAGATGACGCTGCGCCGCGGATTTTCGGTCGCTCCGGGAGAAACCGCCATCGTGATTGAGGATGTGGTTACAACGGGCGGAAGTACGCGCGAGGTGATCGCGGTGCTGCAGGCGGCGGGTGTGAATGTGCTCGGCGCGGGATCGGTGATCGATCGCAGCGGGGGCCGCGTGGATTTGGGCGACCCGCGAGTGGCGCTGGCGACGCTCGACGTCGTCGCGTATCCGCCGGAGGATTGTCCGCTGTGCAAGCAGGGATTGCCGGTGGTGAAGCCGGGATCGCGCCCGACACCTCAGTGAGAACAGCAGTGAGATCCGTAGTGAGATCCGCATGAGCGAAGGGCTCGCGCGCCGCATCCGCATCACGGTCAGCTACGACGGTACGAATTATCACGGCTGGCAAGTGCAGCCGGAACTTCCGACGATCCAAAGCGCGCTGGAAACGGCGCTCGCCGAGGTCGAAGGCCGTGCGGTGAAAATCGAAGGCTCCGGGCGCACCGATGCCGGGGTGCACGCGCTGGGGCAGGTGGCCGCGTTCACGCTGGCGAATCCGATCCCGGTGGAAAATTTGCGCAAGGCGCTGAATCGTCTGCTGCCGCGCGATATTCGAATTTTAGAAACGGCGGGACCGGAGCATGGGGTTGCGCCGGATTTTCATCCTCGTTTTCAGGCTGTCGCCAAGACCTATGAATATCGCATCTGGCGCGGAGATATTTGTCCTCCGTTTGAGCGGCTGTATGTGGTTCATCATCCGTTCCCTTTGGACGAAGCGAAGATGGCCGAGCTTGCGCCGCTGCTCGAGGGAGATCACGATTTCACGGCGTTCGCGGCTTCGGATGAAAAATACGACGGCGAGATATCGATGGTGCGCACGATTTTTTCTTCCCTATGCGAACGGCGCGGGGACCTGCTGCTCTATCGCGTGCGCGGCAGCGGGTTTCTGAAACATATGGTGCGAAATATTGTCGGCGTGCTGATGGAGGTGGGGAAAGGCAACCTGGGGCGCGCGGATATCGAAGCGAGGCTCGCACCGGGGTGCGGCATTTCTTCGGGTCCAGCGGCTCCAGCGCGGGGATTGTTTTTGGTAGGCGTGGAATATTGAGAGGAAAGAAGTCAGGAGACAGGAGACAGGAGACAGAAGTCAGGAGACAGAATACTTGAGGTGTTGCGGACACTACGCGCGAGCTGCGATTCGCGTGTCACTTCTCCGCAGGCAGGTCGGCTAATTGCCTTTTCGCGATGGCGGCGTTGACGCCGTTGGGAGCGTGGGCGAGATAGCTTTCCAAATATTTGCGAGCGCCGGCGGCATTGTTGTCGCTCGCCAATACGATGCCTGCGATGAATTCCAGGTCCGGAAATTCGCGGTCAACATCGATGCGAATTCCCGCATCGGCTCGCTTCAAGGCGTCGTCGGCGTCATTCAAGCGGACGTGCGCGACGGCGTTGAGATAGTAGGCACGCGGGAAGGCTTCGGGGTCGAGCGCGATGGCGTAGCCGGTGTTCTCAATCGCCTTGGCCCAATCGTTCGCGGTGGATTGGACGGCGGCGGCTTCAATGTAGGGCGCGGCGAATTTCGGATCCGCCTCAATGGCTTTGGCGAACGCGCGCAGGGCCGCGGGATTATTGAAGGTCGCGGCTTCGATCATGCCCAGGCTGAGCCATGCGGTAGCGTACTTCGGATCGTCGCTGGTGGCTTTTTCCATCGCAGCGATGGCTTCGGGCCATTTGGATTTCGCGGCATTGTCTAATCCGGCGTCGAATTCCTTGCGGGCCTTGGGAGGAACATCGCCATCGGTGACGCTCAAGGCGGCGGAGGTCTGCTTGCCCATGGGCTGCAACACGAGCTCGCCCAGATTTGTTTTTTCGGACTTAATGAAGGGATCGAGATCGATGGCTGGACTGCGGAATCCGGGCAAACTCGCGCGAATACTGCAGCCGCGCAGTTCGCTCACGTCGGTGAAGGTGCCGCCGGCTTGCTTGTCGCTGGTGTTCTTCTTGACGACGCCGAGGTTGAAATTGAAACGGCCCTTGGCGTCCGTGAAGACACCCTGGCCGCCGCGGCCCGCGCAGGTTCGTGTCACGGTGACGAGCCGGGCCGGAATCGCCGCGTCGGGAAGGAGTACGGTTCCGTGCACGATCATTTCGGAGGCGTTGGCTGTCGGCATCGTATTCCCGCCGCCTCCTCCGCCTTTGCGTTGGGCGTCGGCCGGGGTTGTCCTGAAAAAAGTGGCGAACAAAAGGAATGCGGCGACGGTGTGGAAAGAACGACGATGCATGATGGCTCCAGTCGTCTATCATACTCGTTCAGCGTGCGTGCACAACCCGTTCGTGCGCAAGCATGGTCGCCGGGCGCACGTCTTTCAAGATCGCTTGCCACGGAGCGTAGCCGCGGGCGGCGGAATAGGCGTCGTCCTCGAACTGAATGGCGACGTCCACCAGAGATCCGCCGGCAAGCTCCGCTGCGCGCTCGGCGAAGTTCCAGGCTTTGGCGCGGAGAATGCCTGATCCATTTTGCGGGGATTTAAAGCGCAGGAACAAGTGCTTGTCCTTTTTTACATCCGGCGCAGCGGCCACTTCGACGCCGCGCACGACGAACGTCGGTGGAGGATTGCCGAAACCAAATGGAGCAAGATTGAGGACGTCCATCACCGCGTCGTGGGTGATTTCGTTGAGAGTGATTTCGGCGTCGATGTCGAGCGTCGCTTCGAAATCGGCGGGTGTGAGCTTTAACGCCGCATAGGCGCGAAAGCGTTCGCGAAAGTCTTCCAAACGGGAAGCGTCGAGCGTCACGCCGGCGGCCTGGCGATGGCCTCCGAATTTGGTGAAGAGCTCGGGCATGGATTCGAGAGCGTCCAATAAATGAAAAGCCCGAATGCTGCGGCCCGATCCATACGCGACGCCGTTGTCGATTCCTAATACAAAAGCCGGGCGATGGAAGCGTTCCACCACGCGGCTGGCGACAATGCCGACCACGCCGCGATGCCAGCCTTCGGCGAAGAACACGAGCGCAGCGTCACAATCGGCGACGGGCTGCGCAAGGCACTGCTCCTGAATGGCGCGCGTCATCTCGGCTTCGGTATCCTGGCGATCTTTGTTGAGATCGTGCAGTTGCTGGGCGATGGCGCGGGCGTGCGCGGGGTCGGTGGTGGTGAACAAATCGAGCACGTCGCGAGCGCTGGCCATGCGTCCAGCGGCGTTGATGCGCGGGGCGATCTGGAAAGCCACTTGACGGGCGCTGGGCGCGACGCCGTCTTCAAATCCAGCGACGTCGAGCAACGAGCGCAGCCCGGGATTCTTCACACTGCGCAAGCCTTCGAGTCCGCGTTTCACGATCACGCGATTCTCGCCGGTGAGAGGAACCACGTCGGCCACGGTGGCGATCGCCGCGAGCTTCATCAAGGATTCCAGAATGCGGTCGCGCTTGGCGGGATCCCAGGCAAGAGTGGTCATCAACGCCGAGGCCAGTTTGAGCGCGACGGCGGCTCCGCACAAATTCTTTTCGGGATACTGGCAATCCCGACGATTGGGATTGAGCACGGCGAGCGCGGGAGGGAGTTCGGCTTCGGGCAAGTGGTGATCGGTCACGATGACGTCGATGCCGAGGGCCGTGGCATGTTTCACGACCTCGTTCGCGCGGATGCCGGTATCGACGCTGACGATGAGCTTGACGCCGTTCTGCGCGGCTTCTTCGACGACTTCGCTTTTCATCCCATAGCCATCGAGGATGCGATGCGGCACGTGACACGCGGCTTGTCCACCGGCGAGTTCAATCGCGGTTTTCAAGATAATGAGAGCGCTGGTGCCATCGACGTCGTAATCGCCGTACAGTAAGATGCTCTCGCGACTTTTAACGGCGAGCGCCAAGCGGTCGGCGGCGCGGGACATATCGGTGAGCAGGAAGGGATCGTGTAGATCGGCAGCGGTGGGCGCGAGAAACTCGCGGGCCGATGCGGCATCGCGATAGCCGCGCGCAATGAGGACCTTCGCGGCGAGCACCGAAATGCCAAGCTCCTGGGCCAGCTGGGAGGACAGGTCCGACCCTTCTGCCTGATCTGTTCTTGCAATGATCCACTTCAACTTAACGGTTCCCTCATATTTTTGTGAAATTCTATCGTCATCCGAAACCCTGCGAGCGGCGTCTTTATCTAGTGTGACATCTGCGCTGGTTGTCCTTCAGCCAATACCTGCGATGTAACCTAAAGCTAACCGAGGAGCATCAACTCATCGAATGCATGTTCTCAAATTAGTGACGGCGCTGTTGGCTTTCACTGTCGTTTTTGGCGCTACCGTGTGGGCCCAGTCCGGCACGGTGAAGTCCGATGGTCAGCCCATCCCGGGAGCGACAGTGAAGGCGACTTTGGGTGAGCGCGTGCTGACGACGCTGACCGACGGCAGCGGCGCATTCACGATCGACAAGATGACGCCGGGGACGTGGACCGTTGAGGTCACGATGTTCGGCTTTGGGATCGCAAGAAAAGAAGTGCAAGTGGGAGAATCGCCCGTAAAGATCGATCTGACGTTGCAGCTTCGCGAATTCCGCAATTTCGGGAGAGGCGCGGGAGAAGGTGGCGCGGCTGGAGAGGGTCGCGGAGGATTTGCGCGCGGTGGATTTGGTGGCGGCGCGGGACAGGGCGGAGCCGGTGGAAACGGCCGAGCCGGAGGTTTCGGACGCGGCGGTGCGAATTCAGGAACTGCGGGAGCGACGGGTGCAGGGACATCCGGTACGAGCGCCGCGGCGAATGCAAGCGGGGCCAATGCAAACAACGCGGGTACGAATAGCGCGGCCGCTAATGCAAACGCAGCGGGTGGTTCCAACAACGCAGCGGGTGGTTCCAACAACGCAGCGGGAAATGCTGCTGCAGCCGCCAATCGCAATGTGGGCGCGGGAGCGGTGTTCGAGCAAGATCCATTGGCGGCGGCTGCTGCCGAAGCGCAGGCTGTGGTCCAAAATGATGGCGGCGTAGCGGGCGGTGCGATTCCGGATGCAGCGGCGACCGGGGCGAACGAATCGTTCGTCGTGAATGGCAGCATCAGCGCGGGATTGAATACGCAGTCGGGAGATTTCGCGCCGGATCGAGGTCAATTCGGTCCGGGCGGTCAGGGTGCCGGCTTCAGCGCGGCTACGTCGGGCGGTGGAGCTGCGGGTGCAGGAATCGCGCAAGCGAGCGGACCCGCGGGTGGTGGTGCGGGATTCGGCGGAGGCGGCGGTGGCGGTTTTGGAGGCG